>ENA-OQDT01000558-OQDT01000558.1-human-gut-metagenome-genome-assembly--contig:-NODE-558-length-24222-cov-3.100560_pt1 | contig 24222 bp, 20 predicted proteins | sample MGYA00242786_ERZ504617 | MGnify/ENA primary metagenome ERZ504617 (study PRJEB26092, sample SAMD00036337) | human gut metagenome | host: Homo sapiens | study: EMG produced TPA metagenomics assembly of...
TCAACGAGATCATCAAACACATTGTGCGCCGTCCACGCCCGGATTTCCCGCATCTCGTGTTCGAGCAGGGGTACAGTTTCCCTTCCGGCCACGCGATGGTGAGCACGGCGTTCTACGGATTCATCGTCTACCTGCTGTACCGCTACTGGCACACCGCGCGCGATTCGGGCGCCCGCGTGGGGAAGATCGTCGCAATCGTGCTGCTGTGCCTGATCCCGCCGGTCGTCATGTTCACCAGGGTCTATTTGGGCGTGCATTACGCGAGCGACGTGTGCGCGGGCCTCCTGTTCGCAATCGCCTGGCTCACACTGTTCTATGTGCCGGCGATGAAGCGCACGCTGCTCAAACGCGCGTCTCCGGCTGCATCCCCAACGAAACGCTGAGCCGCACATCTGCGATTGAAGTCGATTGCAGATTGGCCGCCGCGGCTCGGCTATCTGCAGTCGCGCCATTATCTGCAAGCGCGCCATCCGCTCGGCTATCGCACACTCTGCCGGGCGCCGTTTTCGTCATTGCGCCGCGCGAATCTGCAACAATGACGAAACCAGCACCCGGGTTTCGTCATCTGCGCGGCTTTTTGCGAGCCAATGACGAAACTGATGACCAGATTTCGTCATATCGTCGCGTTTTCCCGCGCAGATTGACAAAAACACCAGCGCATCCGCTTGCCTCCGTTGCCTCCGTTGCCTCCGTTGCCTCCGCAAGGTACACTAGCAACGGCAGAACAGACTGCACAACGCCGGAGAACGGGGCGAACATGGGCGGCAAATCTTCCGGGCAGGGCAATGACACACCACATGACGCGGCACAGCATGGCACCACACAACACAGCACCGCGCATGCCGACGATTTCGACACCATGCACGCCGAATTCGCAGACACCGCAACTGGCTCCGCCGCGGATTCCGCTGCATACGAACCAACCGCGCCCCGCAAACGCCGCAACGCCGTCATCGCCATTGCAGTGACTGCGCTCATCATTGTCGGCGTGCTTGCCGCGATCATCATTCCAATCAGCCGCGCCAACCACCGGCATGCCGAGGAGGAGCACTCCGCCGCGCTCGCCGACTGCGAATCCGCGCAACGGGAATTCGCCACGCTCAACACCACGTACACGGTCACGCTTGCCAACGCCGGCAAGCTCGCGAAAGGCGACGGCAAAACGATCAGCGAGGATCATGCGACCGCGCTGGCAAGCAAAATCGAGCACATCGACGACACGCATACGGTCTCCTCGCTCGTGAAATCCGAATGCGACACCAGGCAAAGCACCGACGACCTCAACGAGCTCACCCGCAGATTCGGCGCCGCGAGCACGAGCATGGTCAACCGCATGCGCGACGTGCAGACCGACGCCGACACGCTGCGCCGACTCGTGGAGGGCGCGCGCAACTCGAACCGGCGCGGCGAACTGCAGAAGCAGCTCACCATTGCGAAGGCCGCATACGAACGCTCGGCGAACAAGGCGGCCGAGAATCTGCGCGCCGCATTGCAGGCGCAGATCGCCAACGCGGGCGCACTGCTCGAACCGGGCTCCACGGCTACGAATCCGCAGGTCAACGATGCGCTCGGCTCACTCACCGACGCCACGAACGCGGTGATCAACGCGATGCCGCTCGACTGCGAATTCGCCGCCTGCGTGGCCCTCACCTTCGACGACGGCCCAAACAAGCAGATCACCCCGCAGCTGCTCGCCGCGCTCAAGCAGGCGGATGCGCCGGCCACGTTCTTCGTGCAGGGCCAGTTTGTCTCCGGCAGCAACACACAACTGCTCGCGAATATGGCCGCGCAGGGCAACGAAATCGGCTCGATGAGCTGGCGACACAAGCAGTTGCACACGCTCTCCCCCGCCGAACTCACCAAATGGTTCAACGACACCGATGACGTGATCGAAAGCGCGGGCGCGGGCAAGCCGACGCTGTTCCGACCGCCGGACGGCGCGTGGAGCGAAGATGTCGTCGACGCCGCGAAACGCAGCGGGCAGTCGGTGATTCTGTGGAACGTCGACTCACGCGACTGGGACGCGCAGGCATCCGCCGCCGACATCGCCAAAACCGTGCTCGATGGCGCATCGTCGGGCGCGATCATTGCGCTGCACGACGGCAACGAGCGCACAGTCGAAGCGATCCCGCAGATTGTGAGCGGCCTGCGCGAACGCGGATTCACGCCGGTCACCGTCTCCACGCTGCTCGATGGCGAACTCGAACCGGGCACCGTGTTCTATGCGCGAGGCGACACCGCGCAGGACAGCGCACCGTCCGACGGTGTAGAGGTCACCCAGTGAGCCCAGATGCAGTCTACTGCGCGAGTGTGAACTGCGCGTTGTAGATGTCGGCGTAGAAACCGTGCTTCGCGAGCAGTTCCTCGTGTGTGCCACGCTCGACGATGTCGCCGTCGCGCATGACGAGGATCATGTCGGCGTCGCGAATCGTGGAGAGCCGGTGTGCGATGACGAACGACGTGCGCCCTTCGGTGAGCTTGTCCATCGCCGTCTGGATGAGCTCCTCGGTGCGCGTATCGACCGAGCTCGTCGCCTCGTCGAGAATGAGGATCGGCGAATCCTGCACCATGGCGCGCGCGATCGTCAGCAGCTGCTTCTGCCCCTGCGACAACGTGGCCGACTCGTCGAGCACGGTGTCGTAGCCGTTTGGCAGCGAGCGGATGTAACGGTCGAGTCCCACGGCACGGCAGGCGGCGACCACCTGCTCGTCGGTCACGTCTTCCTTCGCATACGCCACGTTCTCGCGCACGGTGCCGTTGAACACCCAGGTGTCCTGCAGCACCATCGAGAACTGGTCGTGCACGTTCCAACGCGGCACGCTCTTCGTGTCGATGCCGTCGATCGAGATCTTCCCGCCGGCGATCTCGTAGAATCGCATGAGCAGATTCACCATCGTCGTCTTGCCCGCGCCGGTGGGCCCCACGATCGCCACTTTCTGCCCAGGCTCCACGTCCGCCGAGAAATCGTGGATGACGAGCTTGTTCGGCTCGTACCCGAATTTCACGTGCTCGAAGCTCACGCGGCCTTCGACGGGCGTGATCTCGCCGTTGCTGCCGTAGCCGAGCAATGGCTGCTTGTCGGACTCGTCGGCGAGCTCGGGTTCGTCGAGGAAGGTGAACACCCGTTCGGAGCCCGCGGCGCAGCGTTGCAGATTCTGGAACGCCTGCGCGAACTGCGAGAGCGGTTGCGTGAACAGGCGAATGTAGAGCATGAACGCCACGATCACGCCGAATTCGATCGAGCCGTTCATCGCGAGCGCCGCGCCGACCACGCACACGACGACGTAGCCGAGGTTGCCCACGAGGTTCATCATTGGCATCATGAGGCCCGAGATGAACTGGCTCTTCCATCCCGAGTCGTACAGGTCGTTGTTGTAGCGTTCGAATCTGCGGATCGCATCGGCCTCGCCGCCGAAGGCCTTGACCACGGTGTGCCCGCTGTACATCTCCTCCACATGGCCGTTCACGTCGCCGAGCGCCATCTGCTGCTTGACGAAGTACTTCTGCGAGAACCTCATCACGACGAGCATGAGCACCATGCCGAGCAGGGTCGCGCCCACTGCGCACAATGCCAGGATCCAGTTGTTCGCGAACATCATGACGAGCGAGCCCACGAACAGCGTGACCGACGAGATGAGCGTGCCGAGGGACTGCCCGAGCGTTCTGGCCCACCGCGTCCACGTCGTTCGTGATGCTGGCTTCATCACGTCGCCGGTGCTGTGCTCGTACGAAGTATTTGAGCGGCAGCTTGTTCATCTTCACGTCGATGGCCGCGCGCAGGCGTTGCGCCGTGCGCTGCGTGACGGTGGCCCATCATCCAGCTTGCACGTATGGAAGAGCAGTGCGTAGCCCCACGTAGAGCGCCACGAGCGTCCATCCGATGCGCGTCACCGCGGTCAATGTCGATCGAACCGCAGCATCCTGGGCTTTGCCGTGCACGAGCGCAGGCAGTCCCTTGGTGATTTCGTCGGTCATATCGCCGAGGTTAGTCCGGCCCTATGATCTGGCAGATCGCGCCGCCGACGCCGAGGATCAGCGCGATGACGATCGCCGGTATGTAGCGCTTGCTGAAGCGCCATCAGTTCCTTGACGCGCGCCGCCGAAATCATCCGGCTTTCTCCACGGGCGCGCCTGCACGCCCATGTCCCATTGGTCCTGGCATACTCCTCACATCCTATCTATCTCAAACCCACTACATGTGCATACGGCATTCGCCGCCCCACTCACGCACTGAGCTCCTCCTCGCTCAGCTGCGATTTCGCGATCTCCTGGTACACCTCGCAGGTCTCGAGCAGTTCGCGGTGCGTGCCTTGACCCACCACCTTGCCGTCCTCGAGCACGAGAATGCAGTCCGCGTCCATGATCGTGCCGACGCGCTGCGCCACAATGAGCTTCGTCGCGTCCTTCGCCGTCTCCTTCAACGCGTCGCGCACCTCGCGGTCGGTTTTGAAGTCGAGTGCCGAGAACGAATCGTCGAAGATCAGAATCTCCGGGTCGCGGTACACGGCGCGCGCAATCGACAGGCGCTGTTTCTGGCCGCCCGACACATTCGTGCCACCCTGGGCGATCGGCGACTGGAAGCCTTTCGGCATCTTGCTTACGAATTCGGTGGCCTGTGCGATGTCGCTCGCCTCGCGCACGCGGTTCGCCTCCTGCGCGGTGAGCTCGCGCGCCTCGCCGGCCTTGAGGAACTCCCGTTCCGCCTTGCGGCCGCTCATGCGCGAGACGTCGATCACTGGCACGTCCTCGGGTTCGTCGGGCCGGTCACCGTAGCTCACATTCGATTCGACGGTGCCTTTGAACAGGAAGGAGCGCTGCGGCACGTAGCCGATCTTGTCGCGCAGTGTCTTCAAGTCGTATTCGCGCACATTCACGCCGTCCACGAGCACCTCGCCGTCCGTCGCATCGTAGAAGCGCGGCACGAGATTGATGAGCGACGACTTGCCCGAACCGGTGGAGCCGATGATCGCCACCGTGTCTCCCCTGTTCGCCGTGAAACTGATGTGTTCGAGCATCGCCTCGCGCGAATCGGGGTAGGTGAAGCTCACGTCGCGGAATTCGATCTCGCCGGCGAGCTCGAGGTCGTCGGCATATCGCGCACGTTCCGCTGGCGTGATGATTCCGCGCTGCTTGGCCTCCTGCACCGTGAGCCCGCGCTCCGCGGTGCCGGACTTGACGAGCGGGTCGGTGTCGAGCACTTCGAGCACGCGGTGTGCGGAGACGTCGGCGCGCGGCCACAGCACGAACACCATGCTCATGAGCAGGAAGCTCATCACCACCTGCATGGCGTAGCTGGAGAACACGACCATGTTCGAGAACAACGTGAGTTTGTCGGTCAGGCCGGCGTCTTGGATCAGGTAGGCGCCGATCCAGTAGATTGCGAGCGACAGCCCGTTCATGATCGTGCCCATGAGCGGCATCATCACCGACATCGCGCGGTTCGTGAACAGCTGTGTGTTCGTCAGATTGCTGTTCGCCCGCTCGAACTTGCCTTCCTGGTAGTCCTGGGCATTGTAGGCGCGCACGACGCGCATGCCGGTCAGATTCTCGCGCGTCACCAGATTGATGTCGTCGGTGAGCTGCTGCATTGCCTTGAACTTCGGCATGACGAGCACCATGAGCACGGCGATCGAGATGATGAGGATCGCCACAGCGATGCCGGTGGCGAGCGTCCATTCGAAGCCTTCGCCGGCGATCTTGCACACGGCCCAGACGGCCATGATCGGCGCCTTGATGAGCATCTGCAAGCCCATCGTGATGAACATCTGAATCTGCGTGATGTCGTTCGTCGAACGTGTGATCAGGCTCGCCGTGGAGAAGCGGTGCATTTCGGACGGCCCGAACGACTCCACCTTGCGGAACTCGAGCGAGCGCAGACGCTGGCCGAACGATGCCGCCACGCGCGCGGCGAAGTAGCCGGTGATCACCGCGCATGCGAGCGAGCCGAGCGAGACGAGCAGCATCTTGCCGCCGGCGATCCAGATGTCGCGCATCTGGCTGCCCGGCGTCTCCACGAGCCGCGTGATCTGTGACATATAGCTTGGCAGTTCGAGGTCGAAGTACACCTGGCCCACAATGGTGACCAGCGACAACACCAGCTGCCCTATCTCCGTTTTGGAGAGATATTTCATGATTCGTATCATATTTTTCCTTACACCGTAAGCTTTTTTCTCAAACAGATGATGTGCGGATTCTGGAGCTGCGCACGGCGTCCTTATTGCACGGGACGGTCGACGTCGGCGTCGTTCGACGACGGCGCATCATGCGGCCTGCACGAGCCATGCCATTGCTCGCCATTGCGCACCATCTCGCGCATACGTTCGTGGAGTCGGGCGCGACGTTCGAACGCCTCCTCGACCTGTTCGACGGTGGGGTAAGAGCCATCCGGCTCGCAGATCGACAAGTAGGTCATGAATTCGGAGAGCAGGCCCACGAATTCGCGCGTGCGGCGCTCTCCCATCTGCGAGAAGACCCACGACAGGTTCTCAATGAGACGGTCGCTGCGCTGACGCACAGCACGTCTTCCCTCGTCGGACAGCTCGACAACCACGCTCCGGCGGTCCTGCGGATCACCCGTGCGCACAATCCAGCCCTTCTTCGTGAGACTGGCCAGAATCGACGAGATGCGCCCACTCGTCGCGCCCATCGCCTGGGCGAGCTGCGACGGCGTACGCGCGCCTTGGAACGAGAGCTCGCGGAGCACGAACATCTCGCCCTGCGCACCGCGCTCGAATGAACGCGTCGCCTTCGAGCGTGACGCCCACATCGCGAACATCAGTTCGTGCACCGCCTCCAGTTGGTAATCCATAGCCGCTCCATACGCAAAACACAATTTGTCTTACAGGGTAAGTTACTTACAGTAGAAGACAAATTTCATTCAAGGATCAAGAGGAACGGTCAGGGAATCGAGGAGAGCGCGGTGACACGCCTCCGGGCTCGGCATGAGGCCACACTCCCACGACAACGAATTGCAGGTAAGCTTTTAGCATGTTTTCACCGTTTGTCAAATTTCGCTGAAATATAACCGCCAATACTGAAAAAATGGGTTCGGTATTCTTCTGTGGCGAGTCTTAAGTCATAACATTCACGTGTTGTTTCAGGGAAGGCTTCTATGGGCACGCAAACCGCATCGAACAGTGAAGGACGGAATCCGATCGTCGCCCGTGCGGTCGATCTGTGCAAACGCTATGGCAAAGGAGACAACAGCGTCATCGCCCTCGACCACGTCAACGTGGAGTTCAGGCGCAAAGCCCTGACGGCGATCATGGGTCCCTCGGGTTCCGGCAAATCGACGCTCATGCACTGCATGGCCGGGCTTGACACCCCACCAGCGGCCAGGTGTTCATTGAAGACCTCGAGGTCTCCTCAATGGGCCAACGCGAGCTCACGCAGCTGCGTCGCAAGGAGATCGGATTATCTTCCAGTCGTTCAATCTGGTTCCCACGCCCACCGCGAAGGAGAACATACTGCTGCCACTGCAGATTGCCCACCGTCCCATCGATATGGATTGGTTCGACAAAGTGGTGTCGGTGGTCAAGTTGCAGAACCGTCTCGACCATCGCCCGAGCCAGCTGTCCGGCGGCCAACAGCAGCGCGTCGCCTGTGCGCGGGCGATCATGGAGCGGCCGAGCGTGATCTTCGCCGACGAACCGACCGGCAACCTCGATTCGCGGTCGAGCCATGAGGTGTTTGAATTCCTGCGCATGTGCGTGCGCGAATACGGGCAGACGATCGTGATGGTGACGCACGACCCGCGTGCCGCGTCGTTCGCCGACCGCGTGCTCGTACTGTCGGACGGCAGCATTGTGCAGGACCTCGACCATCCGTCGTACGACGACATTCTCGCGGTGTTCGCGCAGGACGACGACCCGCAGAACGGTCCGGTGGAGGTGGAGTCTGCAACGGCAAGGAGCGCGGAACAATGATTCGCATTGGTCTACGCGATGCCAAAGCGCATTTTCACCGCCTCGTGATGTCGATCATCGCGATTGCATTGGGAGTCTCGTTCGTGGTCGGTTCGTTCTGCTTCCGTTCCATGCTGAACGACCAGGTGACGCAGCTGATGGGCACCAATTCGGATCACGACGTGTATGTGCGCGGCACCACCGAAGAACAGAACGACAGCTCCTTCGCCACCAGCGGGCCGATCTCAAGCGGCACGAGCTACAACAAGATCGATACGAGCCTCGTCACCCAGATCGAGCAGGTCAAGGGCATCGACAACGTAAGCCCGCCCGAACGCACGATAGGTGCCACGCTGCTCGACCATGACGGCAATGCAGTGGTCACCACCGGCGCGCCAACGCTCATGATCAGCGCATCATCCGAACACCCTTGGCGCGCCGCCAATTTCATCGCCGGCACCTATGCCACCGGCGAGCATGAGATCGCCCTTTCCCAGGACGCCGCGAAGAAGGCGGGACTCCAGGTCGGCGACACCACGCGGCTCATCGTCAACGGAGAGCCGCACACCATGAAGGTGTCGGGCGTCTTCACCACACAGACCGCCGAACTCGGCGTGCTGATCATTCTCGCACAGCCGGCGCTGGTCAATCAGCTCATGCAGTTGCAGGGCGAAGACACCTCCAAAGTAGACAAGATCGGCGTATACGGCAACCGCACCACCCCACTCACGGTTCAGAAGCAACACCAGCTCGCGGACCGCATCAACAAGGCGCTGCCCAAGGATTCCAAGGCCCATGCGGTCACCGGCCAGTCGGTGCGCGACGAGGCCACGAAAAAGCACGCAGGAGTCACTCGGCTTCGTCCAGCCGCTCATTCTCATCTTCGCAGTGATCGCCCTCTTCGTCGGCGCGTTCATCATCGCGAACACGTTCACGATGATCGTGCGTGATTCCATGCGCGGCTATGCGCTGCTGCGCTCGGTCGGGGCCTCCCCTGCACAGGTGTTCTTCAGCGTGGTCATTCAGGCGCTCATTCTTGGCGTCATCGGCTCGGTGCTGGGCGTGCTCCTCGGCTGGGGGCTCATAGAGCTCATCGACTGGGGCCTGAGCAAGGGCGGCTTCCCGCTGTCCGGTTCTCCAACGCCTTCGCCTACGGCAGTCGCCGTCGGCTTCATGGTGGGCGTGGTGGTCACGGTCATCGGCTCCGCCATTCCCGCGCGCACCGCCGCCACGGCACCACCCATCCAGGCGATGAACGAGACGATGAACCCCGAGAAGCCGGTGACGGCACGCGGTTGGATCGGTGCCGGCATGGTGGCGTTCGGAGCACTGTGCTGGTTGTTGTGCTGGCTGCTGGCAGCCAAGAAAGTCTCATGGGCATGGCTCACCACGGTGGGCACGGGTTGGCTGCTCGGCTTGGGCGGCGTATGCACGGCGGGTGGCGTGATCGTGCTCGCCCCGGCTCTGGTGACAGGCGCCGCCAAGGTGCTGGGGTGGCTCCCCTCTCGCATTCCCGGTGACCGGCACGCTGGCCACCCGCAACATCGGCCGCACGAAACGTCGCACCGCCAACACGGCCGCCGCCCTGTTCGTGGGCGTGGCAATCGTCAGTTGCCTGAGCGTGCTCGCCTCGTCAATGCTCGCCTCGGTGAGCGATATGATCGACGACAATCTTCATGCCGACTATGTGCTCGTCTCCGCCGCGCTCTCGCAATCCGTCTCGCCGAAGGCCGTCAATGACGTGAAGCACACGGCCGGAGTCGGCGCAACAACGGCGGTGCGCACACTGCCCACCGTCAAGTTCATGCAGGCGAACGAGCAATTCACCGCCATGGCGGTGGACCGCGAACTCCTCGATGCCATGTACCCGGCCACCCATCAGGAAGGCGATGCAGCGCAGGCCATCGAGCATGGCGAGATCGCCGTCGGACGCAAGGTCGCAGACTCCAACGGGTATGCAATCGGCAGCACCGTGGAAATGGAGTCCAAGAACATCGGCATCGACGAAGCGGCCACCAAGCAGGCCATCGCGGCATATGAACAGCAAGTGGGCGAGCAGGTGTCGGTACATCGAACGGGCAGGTACGTGGCATGATCGCCATAGAATCGGTGATTCTCTCGGTGTTCGGCACCGTGCTCGGCATCCTCGTGGGGCTCGGCGCCGGCGTGGTGGTTCGCCAGGCGTATCGGGACAACGGTCTTTCCACCATGAGCATCCCATGGCTGCAACTGCTCGGCTTCCTCGGCGCGGCCATTCTCGTGGGGTTGATCGCCAGCATCTCGCCGGCAAGCCGCGCACTCAAGAAACCGGTGCTCGAAGCGGTGGCCAGCGACTGATCAGCCGCGTGCTACGCGTGCGCATCGCCCGCGGAATCTATGGACTGCTTGAGATCGCGGTTCTGGAAGCGCTCATGCAGCACGCAGTAGCCACCGAACACCACGAGCCACACCAAACCGGCGATCGCCGGTCCGCGGGTGTCTGCCCCAATGAACAGCGTGCAGTAGATGAACACGAAGAACGCGGTGGTGAGCGGGTTGAGCACGCGGTACGCCGGCATGCGGAACCCGTTAGCCATGAACTGCGGCGAATTGCGGTAACGGTAGTGCGCGATCATCGTCAATATGTAAATGAAGATGATCACGGCCGACGACGCCGACGAGAACATGACGAAAGCGCCCGAGACGCGCGGGATCATCTCGATGACCGGCGAGAGCAGCACGAGGATCGCCGATGCGATGATCGCGCGCGCCGGCACCTTCGTCTTCGAGACGACGCCGAGTTTCGCAATCGCAGGCGACGGGGAATCCTCGGCGATCTCATACAGATGGCGCCCAGCCGAATACAGCAGCGAGTTGAGTGACGAGGCGGCGGCCGTGACCACCACGAAGAACACGAGGGCGGCCGCCCAGTTCGCGCCTGCGTATTCGAACACCATGATGAACGGCGAGGCGAAGGAGCCGTCTTTGTTCGGGCGGAAGTTGCGCCACGGCACAATCGTCATGATCGCCAGCAACGCGCCCACGTAGAAGATGAGCACGCGCACGATGATGCCGTTGATCGCCTTCGGCAGCACCTTGCGCGGGTTCTTCGTCTCGGAGACGGTGACGCCCATGAATTCGATCATCTCATAGGCGAAGAAGACCATCTGGAAGCTCATCAGAAACGCCAGCCAGCCATTCGGCGCGAGCGAGAATCCACGGGTCAGATTGTCGAGCGTCACACTGCCGGCCGGCGACACATGGTCCTGCCCGGGCACCTGCACGGCGTTGTATTTGAAACCGCAGACGAGCATGATCACGGCCGTGGCGATCATGGCCACGATCAGCGTGATCTTGATCATCGAAAACCAGAACTCCGCCTCGCCGAACGCCTTGACGGCAATGAGATTGATCATGACGAGCAGCAGCAGGAACCCGAGTTCTATGAGCCCCTTCCACGCGGAGACGTCGTACCCAAGCGTGCGGAAGAACGTGACGCAGTACTGCCCCACGGCGGTGATCTCGGTCATGCCTATGAGAATGAGCACGATCCAGTACGACCACAGCGCGAACTTGCCCCATCCGTCACCCAGATAGAAGCGAATGAAGTTGATGAACGTGTGCTGGCTCGGGTCGCGGTACATCAGTTCGCCGATCGCGCGCATCATGAGGAACATGATGCCGCCCACGAGAATGTAGACGAAAATGATGTTCGGGCCGGCCAGATTGATCGACTTGCCGGAGCCGAGGAACAGGCCCGTGCCTATCGCACCGCCGATCGCGATGAACTGCACGTGGCGATTGCTCAGGCCACGTTCCATCTCGTTGTCTTTGTCGAGCGTCTCGAGCGAGGCGTTCACTTCCTCTTCGTGAGGGGTCTCATGAGGTTCCGCTGGTTGCTGCACATCCGACATAATATTTCCGACTCTAGCAGGCATCCGTTGCACATCGCGTTCGCACACCGCAAACTATTCGACGGACTTAAGCGAGCTGACGGGGTCGATGCGGTCGAGCACCGGATTGACGAACAGCTGCACGAGCCATGCGAATGCAAGCGTGGCCACAACGGTGATGATGTAGCTCCACCACGAGATATGCACCTCGAAGTAGATTCCGGGCATGTTGAGCGCGTTCGTGAGCAGGCCCGACACCCATCTGCCGAGCGGCAGGCCTATGACGATGCCCATCACGGTGAGCACCATCATTTCGCGGTTCACATAATGGTGCACCTCGCGGCCGTAGAACCCGAGCACCTTGAGTGTGGCCATCTCACGCAACCGTTCCGAAACGTTGGTGTGCGCGAGCGTGAACAGCACGACGAGCGCGAGGCTGCCCGCGAGCGCGACAATCAACGCCACGACCGCGCCCATGAGGTCGAATTTGAAATCCTCGGCCTGCTGTGCGCACGAGGTGGCGCTCATGACGGTCGCCTCGTTCTTGAGGTGCTGCACGTATTCGCTTTGCTCGCTGTCGCTTCCTTTGAGCTTGGCGTAGACGGCGTTCCAGGTGATTGCTGGTTCCGTGCCGCCATCGCCGGCCTGTTGCGCCGGGAACAGCTGATGGTAGAGGTCTTCGGAGATGAACGCCTCCGCGCCGATCAAGCTGCGGGTGACCTGCGCCACCTTGACCTTGTGCGGCTGGGTGCCGTCGCCACGCAATGTGACCTCGCTGCCCGCCTTGATGCCAAGCGACTGTGCCGCGGACTGGGCGACGATGATGCCGCTGTTGTCGAGGCGCACCGGCTGGTTTCGGTTGCCGCCATGCACCCAGCCGAGCAGGGAATCGCCCTGCGCCGGCTGCAGATCGAACATCGTGTTGAGCTCGCCCAGCTGGCGTTGCGGCACCACGGTCAACTGAACATTCGTGCCTCGGTCATTGGCATTGGTGATCTCGCCGTTCTCGATGCGCGTCTCCATGATGGCCGTCGTTGTACCGTCGGAGACGAGTTTCTTTCTCAATGCCTGTTCGTCGCCGTCGTTGGCCACGGCGAGCATGTCGTATTGGTCCACGCCACGGTACTGGTTGGGCCCGAGTGCGGCCACCGTGTCGTTGATGGCCAGACCGCACAGGATCAACGCGGTGCAGCCGGCCACACCACCCACCGTCATGATGAGCCGCGCCTTGAACCGGAAGATGTTGCGTGCCGTCACCTTGTTCAGGAAGCTCATGCGGCTCCAGAGCGGGCGTACACGTTCGAGCAGAATACGCGAGCCGGCCTTCGGCGCCTTCGGTCGCATGAGGGCGGCCGGCATCTGGCGCATCTCGCGCACCGAGGCAATGAGTGCCGCTCCGAGCACGCCCACCACGAACAGCAGCACGCCAAGCGAGCCATAGAGCCAGTCATATTCGAGCCGCAAGTCTGGAATCGCGTAGAGTCCGCGAATCACCACGAGCAGGAAGGCGGGAATGCCGAGGAAGCCGATGAGCAGCCCCAATCCGCCGCCGATGAGGCATGCCAGCAACGCGAACAGAGCGTAGCGCAAGGTGATGGCGATGCGCCCGTAGCCCAAGCCAAGGTAGGTTCCGACGAGCCCGCGGTCCTCTTCGACCAAACGGCTCATCGTCGTCAGGCTCATCATCACGGCGACCACGAGGAACACAATCGGGAACGCCTTGCCGAGCGACTCGATCGAGCTGATGTCGGATTTGAGCGAGCTGAACCCGGCAAGCGCCGATCTCGACTGCACGTACCAGCGTGGCGTGGCGATGCCGTCGACCTTCTGCTGTTCGGCGGCGAATGCGCTGAATGCCTCATTCCGCTGTGTGTCTATGGCCTGCTGCGCCTCCCTCAGTTTCGTGTCGGCGGCCGCCCATTGGCGCTGCGCCTCGGCGAGTTGGGCCGGCTCCGGAACACCGACCGGAATCTGCGCAGTCTGGGCGTCGAGTTGCTTCAACTGGTCGTCCAGCTGCCGGCGCTGGGCGTCGAGTTTGGCCTGCGCCGCATCGATCTGGTCGAACGCCTTCTTCTTCTCGGCATCGAGCTTGTTCTGGGCCTCCTCCACCAAGGCGTTGCGCCGGGCCTGCTCGCGCTTGGCCTGCACACCGTTCTCAATGCGTTTGACCGTTCCCGACACAAGATCGTCGTAACTGGCCGTGAAGGCATCCTCATTCTCGGCATCATCGAGCCGGAGCACGATCGAGCCGTACACCTTCGGGTCGGCGGCGGCGATGGGTGTGCCATCGGCCTTGACGAAGGTGCGCTGAATGCCGTCCGGAGCCGTGTAGAACGTGTAGTCGTTGGTCACTGACGAGCGGAATGCGGATCCCGAATAGCCACCCGGATTCGTCAGGTCGGAGGGGTCGGTGACGATGCCGACGATCTTCAGCCCATGGGTGCCATCATCCTCACCATCGGCGGCGACCTCCACCGTGTCGCCGAGCTTCTTGTGGGTGTCGTGCGTGAACTGCGCGGTCACCGCCACCTCACCGGGCTTGCTCGGCAGCCACCCCTCGTTCACATAGGGCCTGTCCAAGGCGGCTGGCGAGCCACTTGCCGGCTCTTCGAGGGTGGCGTTCAGCTGCTTGCCGTCGCCATCCGCCACCTTCACCCGAATCATGCGCATGCCCTGCGCTTGCTCCACTCCTTCCACCTGCCTCAGCGCGTCCACGTCGGCATCGGTGAGCCCCATCGTCGAAATTACCTGCACATCGTGCAATCCCTGCGCACGGTAGAACCGGTTCGCGGCCGCGAAAGTGTCGCGGCAGCCTGCGTAGATGCCGGTGAGCACCGCAACACCCAGCATCGTGATGATGAGAATCGACAGGAACGGCTTCCACGCATGCAGCCCGGAGCGCATCGTATCGAGCAAGAATGCCGAGCCCACTGCGCGCGCATGCCCATGTTCGGCATGCAGCGAGCCGGAATCTGCAATCTGCGCATGCACATCGGCATCGCCAACGGGAACACCTTTACGCCGTGCCATCTCGCCCCCCTACCATTCAATCTGCGAGATCGGCACCGGGTGTTCGTTGGTCTCCTGGCTCGTCACCTTGCCGGAGCGGAACCGAATCACCTTGTGCGCCATCGGGGCGAGGGCGGAGTTGTGCGTCACAATGAGCACGGTCATGCGCTCGGTACGGCAGATGTCCTGCAGCAGTTGCAGCACCTCCTTGCCGGTCTCGTAGTCGAGCGCGCCGGTCGGTTCGTCGCACAGCAGCAGCTTCGGTTTCTTCGCCAATGCGCGCGCGATCGACACCCGCTGCTGCTCGCCGCCAGACAGCTGCGCCGGGAAATTGCCGAGTCGATCCGCGAGCCCCACTTTCGCCAAGGTCTGCGCCGGGTCGAAGTGGTCTGTGCAAATCTGCGAGGCGAGCTCCACATTCTCGAGCGCCGTCAGATTAGGAATCAGGTTATAGAACTGGAATACGAAGCCGATGTCGTTGCGCCGGTACGTCACTAGATCATGGTGATTAAGGTCGGTGATGTCGCGGCCGCCCACGATCACGCGTCCCGAGGTGGCGGTATCCATGCCGCCGAGAATATTCAGCGCAGTCGTCTTGCCGGCGCCGGACTGGCCAAGGATCACGCTGAGCTCGCCTTCGTCGGCGGCGAAGCTCGCACCGTCGAGCGCGCGGATGGAGGAGGAACCGGCAGGGTACTCCTTGACCACATCATTGAACTCGATGTATGCCATGGCCACCTCCATCTATACAAATTGCACGTCATCGCACAGCATACATATATAGATTATGCGAAAACCAATCTGGAGTACAGTGGCCGCCCCCGCGTGCTGCCCGCCAATGCGGTGCAACATACGGAAGCATCCGTGGGATGTGCCACTAACCACCCCGCCAACGGCACAGCTTTCGGAAGCATCCGAGAAACGTGCCACAAAGGAATCTAAAATGGCACAGCCTACGGAAGCATCCGCACAACGGACCGCAAACCACCCCTGCAGCGGCACAGCATACGGACGCATCCGAGAGATGGGCCAGAAACCACCCCATCAGAGGCACATCTCACGGAAGCATCCGAGAACCAAACCGCAGGCCGTCTTCCCCGCAGCACAGCGTACGGAAGCATCCGAGAAACGTACTGCCAGAAGGCTCCAAAATGGCATGCCTCTCGGAGGTATCCGAGAAACGCGCCACGGAATGGTCTGAAAACAGCATAGCTTTCGGAAGCATCCGCAAAACCGACCGCGAAGAAGTCTGAAAACGGCATGCCATACGGAAGCATCCGCAAAACCGACCACACAGCGGCCGACGGCAACGCCTACTTGCGCGTGGAGTCGAGCACGGTCTTCGCGTCGCGCTTCGCCGAGGCGCGCGAGGTGATCGCATACGCGGCGAACAACACGGCGAGCCAGATCACACCGGCGATGAGCGCAATGCGGTAGCTCGGCGAGAAGCACATGAGCACGGCCACCATGGCGAGGAACGCGATAATCACATACGGCGTCCAGTTCCACCCCGGCAGCTTGAACCGAATCTTCGCGAGCGCCTCGGCACCGCGCAATCCGTTGAGCTCGCCCGGACCATCACCGGCAGCCACACGCCGCCGGAACAGCATCTCGGTGATCATGATCATCGTCCAATTGATAATCGCGGCGATCGTGGCGATCGACATCAGGTAATTGAACGCGAACTGCGGCCACAGGAACACGACCACGACGGCCACCACGGTCACGGCGGCGCTCGTGAGCACGCCCGCCACCGGCACGCCGCGCTTGTTCACGCGTCCCAGATATGCCGGCGCATTGCCTTGGCGTGCGAGCGAGAACAGCATGCGCGAATTCGAATACAGTGCGGAGTTGTATACGCTCATCACTGCGGTGAGGCATACGAAATTGAGGATTCCGGCGGCCACCGGCACGCCCACGGAATCGAAGATCTGCACGAAGGGGCTCATCTTCCCGTCGATGCGATCCCACGGCACCACGGCCATGATGATGCCGAGTGCGGCCACGTAAAACACGAGAATGCGCCAGATTATGCCGTTCGTGGCGCGCGGGATCGTCTTGCTCGGGTTCTCCACCTCGCCTGCGGTCACTCCGATGAGCTCGGTGCCGCCGAAGCTGAACATGACGACGACGAGCGCCATGAGCAGGCCGTCCCAGTGGCCGTCGGCCGCGCGCGACATGGCGCCGTGCGGGAAGAAGCCGCCGTCCACAGTGAACCAGTTCGCGAACGAGGCGCGCACGCCGGAGTCGGTGGGCAGATTCGCTACGATCACCCACAGTCCGCCCGCGATCATGGCGATGACGGCCACGATCTTGATGAGCGCGAACCAGAACTCGAATTCGCCGAACTCGCTCACACCGAACAGATTGAGCAGCGTGATGAGCACGAGGAAGAACGCCGCCGACGCCCACTGCGGAATGTTCGGGAACCAGTAGTTGACGAAGGACCCGACCACCGCGAGCTCCACCATCGACACGAGCACATAGTTGAACCAGTAGTTCCAGCCCGAGATGAACCCCGCGCGCTTCGACCAGTACCGCGACGCATAGTAGCTGAACGCGCCGGCCTTCGGCTCCTCCACGCTCATCTCGCTCATCGCGCGCACAATCACGAAGATCGCCGCGCCACCAATCACATAGGCAAGCAGAATGGACGGCCCGGCGAGCGCAATCGACTCGCTCGACCCGTAGAACAGACCGGTTCCAATGGCACCGCCCAGCGCAATGAGCTGAATATGGCGGTTTTTCAACGATTTATGCAATTGCTGCGGGTCGGCGTTCCGCTCCCCTGCACCATGTGAAGCACTCATAGGCATCCTTTTGCATAGCCCGCGTGTGCATACGCGGACGCTCCCATCTCTCCTGCGCCGCCGCACGCGCGCTCGCACGTTGCTGCGGTATCGCCATTCTACGCGCGAGCCGTATATCTATGATCATGCCGGTGCGGTGCCGATGGATCAGATTACTCCCCGGCGGACTCCGGACCTCTGTTCGCACGCTCCGCCGCCTGCCTGCGTATGCGGTCGAGTGTGCTCACCGAGTCACGCGCCGGCGGCACGAAATAGCGGTCGTACGAAATGAAGCAGCGCTTGTAGACGAGCGCCAGGATTATCGAATCTGCAAGCAGCGTGAGCGCGGAGACCGCCGCCAGTATGACGAACTGGTATTTGGCGGCGTTCACTGGGTTCTGACCGGCGATGATCTGGCCTGACATCATGCCCGGGATCGTCACGATGCCACTTGAGGCGAGCATGGCGATCGACGGAAGCAAGCCGAGCGTGATCGACGAGGTGATCGACGGCTTGGCGGCCTCCCACGGCGTCGCACCAAGCGCGAGCAGCGTGTTCACCTCTTCGTAGCGTTCGCGCATCGAATTGAAGAATCGGCTCAGGCCGAGCGCCAGCGCGGAGACCGTGTTGCCGAGCAGCATGCCGGTGAGCGGTATGATCAGCTGCGGCGAATACCACGGGTTCGGGCGGATCACCAGTTCGCCCACCAACGCGAGCATGAGCAGCATCGTCACGGCAAGACTCAGCAGCACGAGCGGCACCAGGCCTTTCGGTATACCTTTGGCGCGGCTCATCGTGATCTGCGCGGCGGCGACGAGCATGACCACAATGAGGCCGATCACCAGCCACACATTCTGCGCGCGGATCACATATTCGAGGATGAAGCCCATGGCGAGCAGCTGCACGAGCGAGCGGGCGGTGGCCCACAGCAGCGACTTGGCCACGCCGAGTTTCATCAGCGCGGAGACTCCGGCGGCGATGCACACCATGAGCACCGCGATGAGCAGACCCCAGTTGTCTATGGCGAAGTATTGCTGCATGTCAGACCTCCGTGTGCGTGCTGGGTGCGGATTGCGCGGTCTTTAGCGGGGAGATCGTGCCGTTCGCGAGCACCATGATCCGGTTCGCGCGGCCGTCGGGCTTGCGGTGGCGAATACGCACGACCGCAGTGCCGTTGTCTGCCGCCTTGCGCAGAATATCGGCCACTTTGTCGGCGTTTTCCTCGTCGAGCCCGGCGTCCACCTCGTCGGCGAGCAGCACGCCGGGATGCGTGAGCAGTGTGCGAGTGAGTGAAACGCGTGCTGCCTGGCCGCCGGAGAGATCTTGCACGGCGCGCGCCAGATCGATGTCGTCGCAGCCCAGCGAGTCGAGCGTGGAGCGGATGAGCGAGTCGGGCAGTTTCTGCTCAGCGGCCTCATGATCCTGCGAGACGCGGATTTTCAACGACCACGGTAGGCGGATCGCGTCGGCCACATTGTCGCCGATCAGCACGGAGGTCTGCGGCAGGTAGGCCACGCGCTCGCGCCATTGCTGCGGCGAGAGCGTGTCGGAATCCACGCCGTCGAGCACGAATTTGCCGGTCGTGTTCACGTTAAGTCGCGCGAACGAGGTGAGCAGCGTGCTTTTGCCGGAACCCGACGGCCCGGTGATGTCGACGATCTCACCGCCGTGCACTGCGAATGAGAGGTCCCTTGAAGATTTGTGCGTGTGCCGCCGGCATCATTGTTCACGACGGCGGTCACACCCGTCGCATGGAAATCGTGCGCTCGAACTCATGCTTCCCATTATGGGCAGACCTCCCCGTGTTGCCTATGGCCGTAAGACACACGGCGACCTGTGCGAGACTCCGTGAAACCGCGCGGCCCTGCCCGACTCGGACTGACATGCTCTCAACTCCGCCTCACCTCAGGCCGCCATGCCCCCAACTCCTGCGTAAAAAGGGTCAATATGCAGTGTCGAATTGTCCCGATTTACGCAAATGGAATCCGGCATATCTGCGATATCTACCCTATCTGCCCTATCTGCCCTATCTGCGTAAAAAGGGTCAGTATGGCGGCTCCATCTGACTCTTTTACGCAGGAAGAACAGCACGCGATGGCTCCACGCCCGCTATATGCGAGAAGATTCCTCCGCCGCTTACTTAGTTCGTCTCACACGCAGATCGGATTCCACGGTCTTCTTCGGCAGACAGCTACGCGCAAAAGAAAAAGCGCCGCAAATGCGACGCCTTGCTATTTCAGCCGACCGCCATCACCGTGACCTACCAAGCAAGGGGAAACACAAGTCTGGTGACGGCGGCTTGCTGAAAGTCTTAGTTGAGGCCTTCCTCGACGCCCTTCTTCGTGGCGGGCGCAATGGACAGGGCCGGGTCACGCAGCGGGATCATCATCGCCTGCGTGGCGTGGTACAGGTCGGACTTGCCCGGCCACACGGTGTCGATGACTTCGTTCTCGCGGTTGAGCTGGTGGAACCAGGAACCGTTCTTGTGATCCATGAGGTAGGTGTCGATGTACTCGAGGAAGGTCGCATACCAGTCGGCATACTCCTTCTTGCCGGTCACATGGTAGAGCGTGGCGGCGGTGTTCACGCCTTCGGCCAGCGTCCAGTGCATGCGGTCGTGCACAACCGGCTTGCCATCCCAGTCGGTGGTGTACACGATGCCCGGCGCGCCGTCGGCGTTCCAGGCGTCTTCGACCGCGCGGTTGAACAGGTGCTCTGCCGCGTCGAGGTACTTCTTGCCGTCACCGTTCAGCACGCCGTCCTTGCCGTACACCGACAGCGCATACTGCGTGATGAGACGTGCCCATTCGATGCCGTGGCCCGGGGTGGCGCCGTACGGCTTGAACTGGTCGTCCGGCTTGTCGGCGTTGAATTCGAGCTCCGGCTCCCAGTCGGAGTTGAAGTGCTCCGGAATGCGCCAGTTGTTCTCCTCGGCCCACTTGAGCACATGCTCGATGATGCGGCCGGCGCGCGTACGCCAGCTTTCGTCGCCGGTGACGTCGGCGACGGCCAGGCATGCCTCGACGGAGTGCATGTTCGCATTGAGACCGCGGTAGGTGTCGAGTTCCGCGAAGTCGGTGTCCCAGGTGTCGACGCTCAGGCCGATCTTGTCGTCCCAGAACTTGGTGAGGTAGACGTTCTCGGCCTGTTCGAGCAGTTCCTTGGCGCCCGGGCGGCCCGCGAGCAGCGCGGAGGATGCCGCAAGCAGCACGAAGGCGTGCGCGTAGGCCTGCTTGGTGGGCATATGGCAGATGTCCGGCGTGATTTCGGCATACCAGCCGTCGTGCTCCTCGTCGTGCAGCACGCCACGCAGACCGCGGATGCCGTCGTCGACGAGTTCCGCGGCGCCGTCCACACCGAGCAGCGTGGCCAGCGAGTAGACGTGCGTCATGCGGCAGGTGATCCAGGTGGCGCGGTTGCGGTCCTTCCACGGGGTGCCGTCGTCGCCCAGCCAGTAGGAGCTGCCGTCGACCGCCGGGAAGCGACGACCGAATGCAATGAGATTGTCGCGGGAGATGTCGAGGAACTTCTTGTTCTCCGGCGTTCCGATCTGGTACTTCGGATCTGTGTTGGCCATGTGCCCTTGCCTTCCAATGAGGGGCCCGCGCGTGACGCACCGGCCCGATCCTGCTGTTCTGCCGCCGTGCCGGAATCTGGATGAGGAGTCTTCGCATGTCTTCAGATTCCAGATTTCCCGGTTCGCGACCTGCGATCCGCTCGCATCGTCGTTGACAGAAACGTTCTGTATACAGCGTATCACTGAAGCGCTTAAGTCGCAAGCTCGAAATGCCTATCGTGTGTCAGGTTTCACGACCTCCATATGCGGGGAGGGCGACCACGTGAGTGTGGCCGCGCTCCCCGCATTCCGCCGCGCACCGGCGAATCAGATATCAGATTGCGCGCATGTCGAGCTGGCGCAGCGCATCCCCGGCGGTGTCGAACGCAAAATCACGACCCCAGTATTCGATCTGCGGCATGTCGCCGTCCGGCGTCTTCGCGACGATGCACACGCCGTCGCGACGCAGCACGATATGTGGTCCCTCGTCGTACATAGGTATTGCCCCTCTTGCCTGATTCTCCGCTCACCCACTTTGGTGAGGGCATTGACTTTTCCTTGATTCCATAATATATTAAGCGGTTAAGTCACGCAAACGAACACCGGTCTGCGTGCGCCTCGATCGCCGAAGATGGGCACGTCGCACACAAGCCGCGGAAAATGGCGGAAACAATCTGCAGACCATAACAAAACGCAGATTTTTCGAACATGACCGCACAGTAGGGAACACCGTCCGCGCCCAGCATTTACCCAGCGCACTCACTAGAATGAGATGAGGTCTAATAGGCGGACGAATGGAAGGCAAGCAGCCGAAGCTCACGCCCGAGCAGCGCGAAGCAATCGACACGTTGTCGTCGACGCCGCAGTACCAAGGGGAATCGAAGATCAAGATCTTCATGAAGATTCCCGCGAAAGACAAGGCCGCGTATTCCCGCACGCACTTCCTGGTGCCGCTGCTCGCCGCCGTCATCGTGATCGCGCTCGGCACCTTCGTCATCGTGCGCCTCGTCAGCCCGGTACCGCGTCCCGCACTGTATGCGGCGGCGGTGAGCGGATCGACGCCGATGGGCGAGGCCGACAAACTCAAGGACGACTATGCGAAGAAACTCGGCAAAGACGTGATCATCGACGACTATTTCGACATGAACAAAGACGGTCTGTCGAAATTGCAGACGATGATCGGCAATGAGCAGATCGACGTCGTCATCGCACCGCACGACGTGTTCGCGAAACTGGCGAGCTTCGGGTACTTCGACAATCTCAAGACCACGCTGCCCGCCGCGGAATACGCGAAGGTGGGCAAATACGCCATGGCGTTCCATGGATTCGACGACTCGCGCGTGACCGACGCGATCGACGAGTCGGGCAGCGGGCAGGGCAAGTCCGAGCCGTACGGCCTGCTGCTCGAGCATGCGCCGCGCTGGGACCGCATCGAAGGCGCGGACGACGACGCACTCGTCGGCATCGCCGCGAACACCCAGCAACTCGACACCGCCAAGAACTTCATCCAATACCTGTACAACTAACCCATAGCAAGCATCGTCACGCGGCCCACGCCGCCAAACCAGCCGGGACTCCCGCGTCCCGCCACATGAAGCGTTTAAGGAGAATGATAGCCGGAGGAATCTTCCGTCAAGACAACCCGTACAACACCGTGATGAACCGCATCGGAGACATCGCCATGCTCTCGGTGGCGTGGTTCGTATGCTGTCTGCCGGTCGTGACGATCGGTGTGTCCACCGCGGCGGCCTGCGAAGTGGCGCGCGAGATGCAGGAGGACCGCGACAACGGCATTTTCAAGGGCTTCTGGCGTGCGATCAAACGCAGATTCGGCACCGGCATGCTGCTGACGCTGTTCCTCGGCGTGCTCATTGCGCTCGGCGCCTTCGACCTGTGGTGGATCTCGCGCAGCATGGCCGGCGACATGGCGAGCGTTCTCTACGGCGTCACGCTGGCGGTGTTCATCATTGTGGCGATGCTGTTCGCGTTCCTGCTGCCGCTGTCCGGCCGTTCCAAGCTGAGCGCCGGCGAGCAGATCAAGCAGTCCGCCAAGCTCGCGACGATGAAGCCGTTCATCGCGCTCGTCGTCGCCGCGATCTACGCGCTGCCGATCGTGCTGCTCGCCACATTGCCGAGCGCGGTGATGTGGGTACCGCTCGTCTGGTGCATCTTTGGCGGCGGCGCGAGCGCCTGGGCACAGATGTGGCTCATCCGCCGCGCCTTCGACCTCCAGCCACAGGACTGACGCACACCGCAGACTCGCTCCTCATGCGACACATTCCCGCATATTCCCTACGGGATGTCACCATCTGCCACAGGAGCCCATAAACTGTTACGGGATGTCACCATCTGCTACGGGATGTCATCTGCGATTAACGGGTTGTTGGAATATAGCCATTTTCTGAGGATCGCACCCGCACGGATGGGTTTGACTATGACATCCCGTAGCAGATGGTGACATCCCGTAGGAAATAATTACCGGGTAATAGCAGCAACGTGACACACCGATGCTGGCGAGGCCACCGGAATCACTGCGCGGCAGGCGCGGTGGAGGCGCGCTCGATGAGCTCGTATGGCGGCTCCTCCACGTTCTCCACGTCCTCGCCATCGATGAGCTTGAGCATGAGCTGGGCGGCGAGACGTCCCGACTCGAGAATGTTGCGGCTGAGCGCGGTGATCGGCGGATGCGCGGCGACGTTCATGAATGAATCGCCCCACGAGATGATCGAAAGATCCTCGGGCACGCGCACACCCTTCACCGAGGCGACGCTCTCCCCCGCCAGCGCCATCACGTCGTTGTCGTAGATGATCGCGGTCGGCCGCGGTTCCACGCTGAGCAGTCGCTTGGTGGCCTCGGCGCCAGATTCCGGCGTGTAGTCGGTGTGCAGGCAGCGGTAGCGCATGCCGAGCTCCGTGGTGATCTCCGAGAACGCGGCGTCGCGGATGTACGAGTGGCCGAGCTCCAAATCGAAAACTGGCACAATAATGAGTTTGTCTTTGAGAAGGCTGACCTATACACCATTGCGCGTACATTGGAGAATTCGTATGGGGTGAGGGTAATTCTGGCACCGAACATAGATGTAAGCAAGACT
>ENA-OQDT01000560-OQDT01000560.1-human-gut-metagenome-genome-assembly--contig:-NODE-560-length-24199-cov-4.494973_pt1 | contig 24199 bp, 17 predicted proteins | sample MGYA00242786_ERZ504617 | MGnify/ENA primary metagenome ERZ504617 (study PRJEB26092, sample SAMD00036337) | human gut metagenome | host: Homo sapiens | study: EMG produced TPA metagenomics assembly of...
CAACCGTAAGTGTGCTATACTATAGTCAGCCACGGAAAGGAGGCTAAGACTTATGATCAAACGCGAACTGTATATGAGCCGTATCCGTCCTTTTATCGGAACAGAGCTGATTAAAGTCATGACCGGTATTCGCCGCTGCGGGAAAGTCGGTCATGTTGGAGCTGATCAAGCAGGAACTCACGGAGTCCGGTGTCAGCCCGACGCAGTTTGTCTCCATAAATTTTGAAGATATGAGCTATTCCCACCCCTTGCAAACCGCACAGGCGCTGCATGATGAGATCACCAAACGCGCCAAGGAGATCGGTGGCAAGGTCTACCTCTTTTTTCGATGAGATCCAGGAGGTCAAGGACTTGGGAGAAGTGCATCAAACTCTCTCCGTGTTTCGCTGGATTGCGACATCTATCATCACCGGATCCAATGCAAAGCTGCTGTCCGGTGAGCTTGCGACCTATTTGGGCGGTCGGTATGTGGAGTTTGTGATCTATCCGTTTTCTTTTGGGGAGTTCATGGAGTTGTATCGCACGATCACACCCGATGCGTCCATCCAGCAGAGTTTCCAAACGTATCTGCTTGCCGGAGGGATGCCCTACCTCGCAAACCTCCGCTATGCGGATGCGCCGTCCAAGCAATATCTTCACGATCTGTTCAACTCTGTCCAGCTCAAGGACATCGTGAAACGGAATAAAATCCGGGATGTTGACCTGCTGGAACGAATCATTGCCTATGTGATCGCCAATGTGGGAACGACCTTCTCTGCGACCTCGCTTGCGAAGTTCCTGAAAAACGAGCAGCGCACCGTTGCCCCGGAAACGATCCTGAATTACATCAGATACTGCTGTGAGGCGTACCTGTTCTATCAGGTGAAGCGGGAGGATTTGCAGGGCAAACAGATCCTTGCCTCCAATGAGAAGTACTATATTGCCGATCATGGCATCCGCGAGGCGGTCTTCGGCGGCAATATGCGGGACATCAATCTCATTTTGGAAAATATCGTGTATCTGGAACTGCTGCGCCGAGGCTATGAAGTGACTGTCGGCAGAACGGGCGATAAGGAAATTGATTTTGTATGCGACAAGCGCGGCGAAAAGCTGTATGTTCAGGTCACTTACCTGCTGGCATCGGAAGAAACCGTCAACCGTGAGTTTGGTGCGTATGACTCTATCCGCGACAACTTCCCGAAGTACGTTGTTTCTCTCGATGAGTTCGATATGAGCCGAAACGGGATCAAACACCGGAATATCCGCGACTTCCTCTTGGCTGAGGAATGGAACTGATATCAGTACCCGCCGCAGTTTTTCACTGCGGCGGGTATTTTCATGCGGCACATCAGAAAAAGCCACCTTGCGCTTCCGCTTTTCTGTACCAGAGATCCGTTCAGGAAACTCGTCGCTTTTCCAGGAGCGGCCCTCAGTCCTCCACCACCAGGCGGCCCTCCACCTCCCGGCTGAGGTGCTGGTTCACCGTCAGGTATTCCTCCACCACGTCCCGGGCGGAGGTGGACAGCACCCGGATCTTGCCATTTTTCTCCACCTCTTCCAGCGTGATGTCCAAAAAGCGGCTTGAGGTTGTTGTAGTGGTACTTCTGCACCGCCACGGTGTAGAGCCGCTCAGCGTACAGAGCCTCGCCGTCCAGTGTCAGGGTGCGGAAGGTCTGCTCGTTGCGGGACCAGACGATGTGCGTCCCGTGGGAAAACTGGTAGAACTCCGTGTGCTCCCCCTGAAACGCCTCATCCCGCAGAATATGGCGGATCATCCGTTCCAGCTGGGTGCCGGTGACCTTGAGCATATACACCGCGTCATCATAGGGCAGGCACTCCACAAGGTCTGCGTAGTGGACCACCGGGCCGAGGGCGTAGCTGCGGATGGCCCCGGACCCCATGAGCATCCCCTGGTGCTTTCCAATCTTGTAACCATTCATCTGAAGACGGGAATCGGAACTCTTTCTGCCTATTGCGGTGCAGTAAGTGCAGGCTGCGGAAGCGGTGCAGGAATTGCTTATCTCTACGGCGGCGATTATGAAGTAATTGCACATACAATCGTGAATTCCCTGGCAATTGTTTCCGGAATCATCTGTGACGGAGCGAAAGCCTCCTGCGCAGCCAAGATTTCAGCAGCAGTCGATGCCGGAATCATGGGCTATGAAATGTACATACAGGGACAGCAGTTCTACGGCGGTGATGGAATCGTTACCCACGGTGTGGAAAATACCATCCGGAACGTGGGACAGCTGGCGAAGGAAGGTATGTGCGAAACGGATAAAGAGATTATCCGGATTATGGTAGAGCGTGGTTGAAAAAGGCTTTCTGCAAGATGTGCGTCACAATTTGCGGGAGCTTGCGGAAATACTTTTTCAAACAGGTTCTAGGAAAAGGAGATGAAGGGAAAACACTATGAAGTGGAAATACATATTAAAAAGAATACTGATTGCCATTCCCACTTTTTTCGGAATTACCATATTGGCCTATTTTATTCTGAATATGGCGCCTGGTTCACCGCTGGATGCACTTCTGGCAGATCCGGGAATTACTCCGGCAGAGCTGGAACGTAAGAGAGTGGCACTTGGACTGGATCAGCCGGTGATCATTCAGTATTTTACCTGGCTGAAACAATTGCTTACGGGAAATCTGGGATTTTCCTACAGCACCCAGAGACCGGTGGCAGCGATGATACTGGAGCGTCTTCCGGCTACTGCGATTCTGGCAGCAAGCTCCATTGTACTGTCATTGATCGTATCCATTCCTCTTGGAATCTTTGCTGCCTCCAGGCCGAATTTCAGGAAGAGATTACTTTTCCGGCGGTCTGTCTATGCTGATGATGGCGACTCCGAACTTCTTTGTAGGACTGGTATTTATTTATCTGTTCGCCATTGTGTTTAACATTCTGCCATCAGGAGGAATGTACAGCTCAAGCGGAGCTCATACATTCGGAGATCTGATGAAGCACATGATCCTGCCTTGTCTGGTCCTTTCCTTTCAGCAGATCGGAGGATGGGTAAGGCACATGCGAAGCAGTATGCTGGAAGTTATGCAGGACGACTACATTCGTACCGCCAAGTCCAAAGGTCTTACCAAATGGAAAGTGATCATGAAGCACGCCTTGAAAAATGCCCTTACACCGGTCGTTACAGTTGTGGGAATGTCCATTCCTTCTATTGTAGGCGGCGCAGTTGTAACCGAGCAGGTTTTCGGATGGCCGGGAATTGGTTCTCTTATGGTAACAGCAATCAACGGACGAGACTACCCGGTTATTATGGGAATCACGGTTATGATCGCGGCAGCGGTTCTTATTGCGAATATTCTCACTGATGTTGCATACGGAATTCTGGATCCGAGAATCAGCTATAAATAAGGGAGGATAGAAGACAGAAATGAAAAAACAGAAAAACGAAAATGTAAGCTATCTTTCCGAGGTACTTGATAAACTGAAAGAACACAAAATGGCTATGGCAGGTCTGGTGGTCCTGATCGTGGAAATCCTGATGGTGGTTTTTCTTCCCATGATCCTGAAACTGGATCCTTATACTTCAGATTACACTGCCTTTTCTGCAGCTCCGGGAGGAGCGCACATCCTTGGAACTGATGCTATCGGGCGTGATGTTTTTGCCCGTCTGATGTATGGCGGAAGAACCTCTCTGCTGGTTGGTTTTGTTTCCACACTGATCAGCTGCGCAATCGGAGTTCCTCTTGGCCTGGTTGCTGGTTATGCCAGAGGAAAGGCAGAAGCAGTTATTATGCGAATTGCAGATATTTTTATGTCTTTTCCATCAATTGTGCTGATCCTGGTGCTGGTTGCTGTTCTGGGACCGTCTGTCTGGTCTGTAACCTGTGTCATCGGTGTGCTCGGCTGGACACAGTTTGCCAGACTGATCTATGCAAATGTACTTTCCGTATCCGAGAAAGAATATGTAGAATCTGCAAGGGCAATTGGTACCTCCAATTTCAAGATCGTGACAAAGTATGTTCTTCCAAACTCTTTTGCCCCGATCCTGATCGCAATCACATTCCAGATGGCGAGTGCCATCCTTTCTGAATCATCGTTAAGCTTCCTTGGCATGGGTGTACAGCCGCCGGGAGCAAGCTGGGGAAATATGCTCTACGATGCGCAGTCCATTACTGTGCTTTCCCAGAAGCTGTGGATCTGGCTTCCGCCGGGACTTGCACTTCTGATCACGGTGTTAAGTATTAATTTTCTGGGCGACGGCATCCGCGATGCGCTGGATCCGAAAATCAAACTGTAATGTCTCAGGATCATGAAGGTCTTGATGCAAGGCCGGACAGTCCGTTGACATAAGATTGGTTCCGGGAGTTTCCCGGACTGATTTGCTTCACAAAACCTGTCAGAGAAAAAACATCCCTGACAAAAGAAAAAGGAGGAGACCTATGAAATTCAACATGAAAAAGGCTGCAGCGCTCCTGCTTGCAGGAAGCATGGTAGCAGGTTATGCTGTTCCGGCTGCTGCTGAGGCAGAGGAAAAAGTAGTAACAGCTGCCATGGACCAGGCATGGGATACCATGATGCCGCTGAACACCACAAGCAACTACACCCGTTTTATCTGTGACCAGATTTATGACCGCCTGACACAGACAAACGCAGACGGTTCCATTGAGGGACGCCTTGCTGAGTCCTGGACTGTAAACGATGCCAGTGACGCAGTTACCTTTAAGCTTCATGAAGACGCAGTATGGTCTGATGGTGAGCCGGTTACAGCAGAGGACGTTGTATTCAGCTACCAGATGTATTCTGATCCGTCTGTAGAGGCAAAGAGCCGTTATCACCTGGAGTACATTGCCGGTGTGGATGATTCCGGAGCAGAGCTTTCCGAGGATTCTATCGAAGTAACTGCAGACAGCGATTATGAAGTAACCTTCAAATTAAAAGAGGCTATGTATCCTGATACATTCCTGCAGGATATCGACACTGTTTTCATCATCCCGAAACATATATTTGAAGGAAAAACAGCAGAAGAGATCAATGCTCCTGACCTTTGGGCAAATCCGGTAGGTTCCGGCCCATTCATCTATGACAGTGAGATCAATGGTGAGCGTATGGAGTTCACAAAGAACGAAAACTACTATCTTGGAACTCCAAATATTGACCGTCTGATCATCCGTGTAGTACCGTCTGCAAACGTTCTTTCCGGTCTTATGAACGGCGAGCTTGATTTGATCGGATTCGGTTCCGTACTGACTGATGACTGGGAAACAGCCAAGTCCCAGGATAACCTGGTAACAGAGTCTGTTCCTACCACTTCCTATACCACTCTGATCTTCAATACTCAGAAGGAATATCTTACTCAGGAAGTTCGCCAGGCACTGAATATGGCAATCAACCGTGACGTACTGGTAAATGGTCTTCTTATGGGAGAGGGAACTCCGATCATGACCCCGATCGCACCGGTAAGCCCATACTACAATGACAAAGTTCAGGTTCAGTACGATCCTGAAAAAGCAAAAGAGATGCTTGCAGAAGCAGGCTTCCCGGCTGGACAGACACTGAAATTTTTCATCTCCTCTGGAAGCAGCATTACCGAGAGATGTGCAGCCCTGATCGTACAGGATTTTGCAAATGTCGGTGTAAATGTAGAAATTGAGCAGATGGACTTTGCAACTCTGATGAGCCGTATGCTTGACGGCGAGCATGATCTTGGAATCATTGGTTCCGGCGGAACTCTTGACCCAAGTGAGAGCCGTGAAATGATCTATCCGGAAAGCTCCTGCAACTTCTGCCAGCTTCAGGATACAGAGCTTTCTGACCTGATCGACAAAGGAAACGCAGAGCTTACTTTTGAAGCAAGAAAACCATACTTCGATGAGTATCAGGAAAAGGTTGTAGAAAAAGCAGCTATGGGCTACTTATATACAAAGAACCTTCTTACCGCTTACAACAAGAGCATGAAGAACCTGAACGTTGCAGACTTTAATTGTCTGAACTGGTCTTCCTGGGAGTGGGATAAAGAGTAATAAAAATGGGAAACAGGACAAAAGCGGATAAAGCTTTTGATCCTGGAACCCGCCAAATATGAGAGAAAAGACTCTCATGTCTGGCGGATTTCAGGAGCTGTGAAAGAATCACAGTGAGTTAATTAAGAGAAAAAGGAGTACAGCTATGGCATCTTTACTTTCAGTAGAGAATTTACAGGTACAGTTTCAGACAAAAAAAGGCATTAACACAGCCGTTGACGGTGTAAGCTTTTCTGTAGAAAAAGGCAGGATCCTCGGAATTGTAGGAGAGTCCGGATGCGGAAAAAGTGTCACATCCATGTCTATCCTTCAGCTTCTTGGAAGCAACGCCCGGATTTCCGGCGGCAGCATCAAACTGGATGGAAAAGAACTGATAGGGCTTCCGGAGAAAGAGATGTGCAGGATCCGCGGAAATGATATTGCCATGATTTTTCAGGATCCAATGACTGCCCTGAATCCGACTCTGACTATTGGAACCCAGCTGATGGAACCAATTATGCTCCACCAGAACTGCGGTAAAAAAGAAGCCTGGACAAGAGCTGTGGACGTTCTGAAAAGAGTTGGGATCGCTGCTCCGGAGAAGCGGATGAAGGAATATCCGCATCAGCTTTCTGGCGGTATGCGCCAGCGAGTGATGATCGCCATGGCAGTATCCTGCGAGCCAAGACTTCTTATTGCAGATGAGCCTACCACAGCCCTGGACGTAACCATCCAGGCACAGATCCTGGAGCTGATGTGTGAGCTCAGGGAAAAAATGGGAACAGCCATTATGCTGATTACCCATGATATGGGGGTAGTAGCAGAGACCGCAGACGATGTGCTTGTTCTTTATGCAGGAAAAGCAGTAGAATACGGCAGCATTGAGGATATTTTTGAAAGACCGAAGCATCCTTACACACAGGGACTTTTGAACTCTATTCCCCGCCTTGATGAGGATGTAGAGCTGCTGAATACCATTGAGGGCACCGTTCCGGCACCGGACGCCATGCCTGCAGGCTGCAGATTTGCTCCCCGATGTCCTTACGGAAAAGACCGCTGCATGAAAGAAAAACCAGGCGTTTACCATGCTGGAAATTCTCTGGTAAGCTGCTTCAGATACGAGGGTGAGAAATAATGAGTGAGAACACAGGAATCTTATTGGAAACAAAGGATTTATCCAAATATTTTACGGCAAAAAAAGGGCTTCTGAACCGTAATCCATCTGTAGTAAAAGCAGTAGACCATGTAAGTCTTTCTGTGAGAAAGGGTGAGACACTGGGCCTGGTCGGAGAGTCCGGCTGCGGAAAATCCACTCTGGGAAGAACTATTCTCCGCCTGATCCCGGCAACAGAGGGCCAGGTTATGTACAATGGGGAAGATATCCTTACCTATGATAAGAAAAAAATGTGGGAAATGCGCCGGAAGCTGCAGATTATTTTCCAGGATCCATATAGCTCCCTGAATCCCAGAATGACCGTTTATGATCTGATCAGTGCCCCTCTTGAGGTGTATAAAGTGGGGACTAAGGAAGAACGCAGGGAAATGGTGGAAGAGATCCTTCAGGAGGTTGGACTGGATAAACAGTATCTGAATCGTTTTCCTCACGAGTTTTCAGGCGGTCAGAGGCAGCGAATCGGAATTGCAAGGGCACTGATCCTGAATCCGGAATTTGTTGTCTGTGATGAGGCAGTTTCCGCACTGGACGTATCTGTCCGCGCGCAGGTGCTGAATCTTATGAGAAATATGCAGCAGAAGAAAAATCTGACCTACCTGTTTATCTCCCATGACCTGAGTGTAGTCCGCCATATCAGTGACAGAATTGCAGTTATGTATCTTGGAAGTGTGGTTGAGGTTGCAGAAAAAGCCCAGCTTTATTCCAATCCGATGCACCCCTATACAAAAGCTCTTCTTTCTGCAATCCCGCTTCCAGATGTGAAGAAGAAACGTCAGCGTATCATTCTGGAGGGTGACGTGCCAAGTGCCTACAATCCACCGTCAGGATGCAAATTCCATACCCGCTGTCCCTATGCAACAGACCGCTGCAGGCAGGAAGCTCCTGTGCTTCAGGAGGTGGAAAAGGGGCATAAAGCAGCCTGCCACAGGGCTTTGGAGCTTGCCTGAAAATTTATTTCCTGCAATCTGCAGGCTCCGCAAATTGTGACGTACATTTTGTAGAAAGCCTTTTTAAACATGTTCTGGAGTCTGCTGAATAATTACATATCAGGAAGGATACTACCGGTTTCCAAAGAATTCCATTAAAGGGATATCTTCGGGAAACCGGTATTTTTTTAAGCTATTTTTGTTTAATTTGACGTTATTTTCGTTGCTTTATTGAAAAATATTTCATTTTTTGCTAAATTATATATAAATATGGAGTATTCTGATTTTGTTTAGAAATACTCCAAAATTTCGAAAGGGGATGGAATGGTGGAAAACAGAAATAACAGGTTGCTGAATGCGAAATTAAACAAGTATATCGTTCCAGGTATTATGATGTCGCTGGCACTTCAGCTTGGAAACATTGTGGACACTATCTTTGTAAGTAATTTAATTGGTGTAGAAGCAATGTCCGCAGTCACAATGAGTCTTCCGGTTGAAACGATAGTTCAGCTTACCGGTTACTGTCTGGGTGTGGGAGGTTCCATAGCTGCAGGAAATATGCTTGGTAAACGTGACAAAGAAGGGGCTTCGAAATTGTTTTCAGCCACTTTCATCGTCACACTCGTGGTGGGACTGCTGTTTTCTCTTATTGCATTTCCTGCTGCAGGACCTATTGCCAGATTTCTGGTATCCGGAGACGGAGTTTTGACAACTTATACAAGAGACTATATCCGCATCAGCATGTTAGGTGCACCGGTAATCGGAATCGGTCTGATGATGGTAAACTACCTTGGGGTGGAAAACCATCCGGAGCTTGCTTCTGTTTATCTGATCGCAGCCAATGTGATAAATCTTGTGCTGGATTACATATTTCTTAGATTTACACCACTTGGAGTTACAGGTGCATCCTTATCAACGGTACTTGGCTTTCTTTTTGCCATGGTGGTTTTCCTTTTCTATATTCGCTCAGATAAGAGGAATATCAGTTTCGTGCGGCTGAATGCAAAGGATTTCGGAATCGTGAAGGAGGCAGTGATTACAGGTGTGCCCATGCTTGTTTTCATGGCAACCAATTTTGTAAAAGCCCTTGGTCTGAACACCATCATTATGAATCAGATCGGGGAAGACGGAATGGCAGTATTTACGGTCTGCGACAATGTTTTGCTGATCGTGGAAATGCTTACAGGCGGAATCATTGGCGTAATTCCTAATGTTGCAGGAATTCTTTTTGGAGAAAAAGACTATGTGGGAATCCGTGTCCTGTGCAAAAAAATGCTGAAATACAGCTACATCGTGCTGGCAGTCATATTCGTTCTGATCATGCTGTTTACAGAACAGATCACCATTATGTTCGGAGGCGGCGGAGAGCTGGGACGGGAGATGGTTCATGCACTGCGTATTTTTGCTTTATGTGTAGTGCCTTATCTCTGGAATAAATTTACCGTAAGCTATTATGAATCTATTGAAGAGACTGCAATTGCAAGCTTTGTTACCTTCCTTGAAAACGCAGTGGCAGTTCTTCCTGCAACATTTATAGGAATTTCTATCTGGAAACAGATTGATGGAATCGGTACAAATGGAATTGGTGCTGCATTTGTTGCCACAGAGATCATAACCTTGATCGCAGCCTGGATTTTCCGAAAGATCAAACACAAAAATTCTACTTTTTATATTGTTCCGGACCAAAATCCCGGAATCAATTTTGATTTTTCCATTAAGAGCACCATGGAAGAAGCTGGCGCGGTTAACAGAAAAATCCTGGAGTTCTGCAAGGAAAACGGTGTATCCGGAAACAGAGCCAATCTTGCTGCCGTGTGTGCAGAAGAAATGACTGTGAATATCATTAAATTTGGTGGAAAAACTTCCAACTGGATCGACATCAATCTTTGCCTGGAGGATGACATTTGCCAGTTAAGGATAAGAGACAACGGAGTGAATTTTAATCCGTTGGAATACAGCTATGACCATGAGGAGTTTGATATCCATGGAATTGAGCTGGTGAAAAAGATTTCAAAATCAATGGATTATATCCGCGCAATTGATATGAATAATACTATAATATCATTTTAGGAGGTGCAGGAAATGTCTGACATTAACGAAAAGAGCAATTTTGTTTTTGAATTTCAGCCTGTGACAAAGCTGTTTGAAGAGCAGGTGCGGCTTCATCCTGACAAATGTGCTGTAGCTTCCAGCAAGGAAAGCTTTACCTACGCACAGCTGAATGAAAGAGCAAACAGAATTGCGAATTCTCTTATTGAAAAAGGCGTTGGCTGTGAAAAAATCGTAGGTGTGGTACTGGAGCGCTGCTGTGACTTTTACGCAGTCCGTCAGGGTATTTTGAAGGCTGGTGGTGCATTTGCTGTCGCAGCCCCGGATTATCCCGATGACCGTGTGCAGTTCATTTTTGAAGATGCAGGAGTTCCCTTTATTATCACCACAAAGGAAATCGCGAAGGACCGCCAGGAGCTGTTTTCCAGGCTTTCCTGTACGGTGCTTCTGCTTGAAGAATTGCTGGAAAATCCAAATGCCGGGAACCCGGATACCAGGATTAAGGAACATGATCTTTGCTACTGTATTTACACCTCCGGTTCCACGGGAAAACCAAAAGGTGTTATGATCGAGCATATCAACCTTGCCAATTTTGTAAATCCTAATCCAAAGAATGCGGAAACCTATGGCTATGTAAGCAGGGGAAGCGTTTCCCTTTCCATGGCAGCCATGACATTTGATGTTTCGGTACTGGAGGAATTTCTCCCTCTCACCAATGGAATGACTGCAGTGATCGCAAGCGATGAAGAGATCCTGAATCCCATTATGCTTGGAGATTTAATTGTAAAAAATAAAGTGGATATTATGACCACAACTCCTACCTATCTTTCCAATATGATCGATCTGCCCTAGCTTCAGGAAGCAGCTGCCCAGATCAAGGTATTTGACGTAGGAGCAGAAGCATTCCCGCCTGCACTTTTCGACAAGATTCACGCAGTAAACCCGGATGCTTATATTATGAACGGCTATGGACCAACCGAGACTACCATCAGCTGTACCATGAAGGTGATCACCGACAGCAAAAACATTACCATCGGAGAGCCAAACGGCAATGTTCAGGTTTATGTGGTTGACAAAGAGAACAGGATCCTTCCGGACGGAGAGACCGGAGAGCTTGTAATTGCAGGTCTTGGAGTAGGTCGTGGCTACATCAATCTGCCGGAGAAAACAGCAGAAGTTTTCATCACTCTCAACGGAGAAAGAGCCTATAAAACAGGCGATCTTGCAAAGATCACTCCAGATGGCGAGATCGAATTTTTCGGAAGAATTGACAATCAGATCAAGCTTCGCGGTCTCAGAATCGAGCTTGGTGAGATCGAGGAGGTTGTTAACAGCTTCGAAGGAATCATCACCAGTATTACAGTACCGGTGGATAATAAATATCTTTGCTGCTACTTTATGGCAGACCGCCAGATCAATGTTGAAGCGCTTACCGCTTATGCGTCAGAATCCCTGGCTCATTACATGGTTCCGGATGTTTTCATCCAGCTGGAAAAAATGCCTTTAACACAGAATGGCAAAATTGACAAAAAAGCATTGCCCAAGCCGGTGGCGCAGCCCAGAAATCTGAAAGAGCCGGAAACTCCAATGCAGAAGAAGATCTTTGACATTGTGGCCCAAGTAGTAGAAAACGACTTCTTCGGAATCGACACCAGTTTTTACAAGGCCGGCCTTTCCTCCATCAGTGCAATGAAGCTCTGTGTTCTGATCTCAGAGGAATTTGGTGTTACCGTAAAAACAAGCGATATCCACGAGAACAATACCGTGGAGAAGCTGGAAAAATATGTCATGCTGGCGCCGAAACTCAGAACCTACGAAAAGAGAGAGGTTTATCCTCTTACCGGTTCCCAGAAGGGTATTTTTGCAGAATGCAGCAAAAATCCTGAGAGTACCGTATACAATATCCCCTTCCTTTTTGAACTGGATCCAACAGTGGATACCCGGAAATTATCCGATGCAATTGCCAGAATGGTAAGCGCCCATTCCTATCTGCTCACACAGGTATATCTTGACGATAATGGGGAGATGGTACAGCGCCCTGGAAATGAGACATTTGTGCCGGAAGTGATCGAGACCACAAATGAGAAATTTGCCAGCCAGAAGGAAAGCCTTGTACGTCCGTTTAAGCTGGAAAAGGGACGTCTCCTTCGTGTGGCAATTTATGTGACAGAAGATAAGAAATACCTCTTTACTGATTTCCACCATATTATTGCTGACGGCAACTCCTATGATATCATTTTCGAGGATATCAATAAGGCCTATATGGGTGAAAAACTGGAAAAAGAGTCCTATACAGGATTTGATGCGGCCCTTGACGAAGAGCAGCAGATGAAAGAGGGCAAATACAAAAAAGCTGAGAAATATTATGACAGTATTTTTGAAGGAATTGAGACAGAATCCCTTCCTATGCCAGACCTGAATGGAAAGGCTCCTGAAAAAGGTTATCTGGAGAAGACCATGGGCCTGAAGGAAGAGACCATTCTTTCCTATTGCGAGAAGCTGGGTGTTACCCCGAATATTTTATTTACAGGTCTGTTCGGCATCCTTATGGCAAAATACTCCAATGCAGAGGATAGTCTGTTTTCTACTATTTATAATGGACGAAACGATTCCAGGCTTGAAAACACAGTCTGCATGCTGGTAAAAACCCTTCCTGTTTATTGTAAATTCGACCCGAAGACCACCGTACAGGCGTATATGGCAGAGCTTTCCGAGCAGATGCTGTCCTCCATGGCAAACGATATTTTCCCATTTTCCGATATCTGTGCAAAATACGGGCTGAATTCGGATCTTACCTTTGCATACCAGGCAGAGTTAAGCGACGATTATCCAATTGGAGACACCATTGCCAGAGGCCACGACCTTTCCCTGGATATGGCCAAAATGCCTCTGCTGATCCAGGTAAGAGAGTACAACCACACTTATGTGCTTACAGCAGAATACCGCAGCGACATGTACAGCCAGGCCTTTATTGACGGAATCCTGGATTCCTATGAAGCTGCCATGAGCTCCATGCTGAAAACAAAATATGTTTCTGAAATCTCTGTGATCTCTCAGAGTGGGGTAAACAAGATCGCAGAATTCAATCATACAGAAAACGAATTTGACAGAAGCAAAACCATTTCTGACATGTTCGCTGAATTGGCAGAGACCATTCCAGACCACACCGCAGTGGTATTTAAAGACCGGAAATATACATACAAAGAACTGGACGAGCTCAGCAACAGACTTGGAAAATATATTGCATCCCAGGGAATCGGCAGGGAGGATGTAGTCTCCATTCTGATCCCCCGCTGCGAATACATGGCCATCGCACCAATGGGCGTGATCAAAGCCGGTGCGGCATACCAGCCTCTTGACCCTACTTACCCGAAAGACCGCCTGATGTACATGCTGGAGGATTCTGCTGCTAAGCTTTTGATCGCAGACAGAGAGCTTCTGCCGCTGGTAGACGGCTATCAGGGACCTGTTTTATTTACAGATGAGATCCCACAGCTGGAAGAGCGTGATGTGGAACTTAAGAAGCCAGAGCTTCATGATCTGTTTATTTTACTGTACACTTCCGGCTCCACCGGCGTGCCGAAAGGCTGTATGCTGGAATATGGAAATATCACTGCATTCTGCCACTGGTACAAAAAGTATTACCAGGTAGATCACAGCTCCAAAATAGCAGCTTATGCGTCCTTTGGATTTGATGCTTCCATGATGGATATTTACGGTGCAATTGCAAACGGTGCAGAGCTTCACATTATTCCGGAAGAAATCCGTCTTGATTTTATTGCACTTCAGCGTTATTTTGAAGAGAATGGCGTTACCCATTCCTTTATGACTACACAGGTGGGAAGACAGTTTGCGATGGAAATGAGCTGCGAGAGTCTGCAATATCTTTCCATAGGTGGAGAGAAGCTTGTTCCTATGGAACCGCCGAAGGATTATAAATTCTTTAATGCGTATGGTCCTACAGAGTGCACAATTTTTACAACTGTATTTGAAGTGGATAAATATTATTCAAATATTCCAATCGGAAAAGCGCTTGATAATTTCAAGCTTTATATAGCCGATAAGTTTGGTCATCTGCTTCCATACGGTGCCTGCGGTGAACTGATGATCTCCGGATGGCAGGTTTCCAGAGGCTATCTGAATAAACCGGAGAAAACTTCGGAAGTTTATACGAAGAATATTTATGACGATGCAGAAGGTTATGAAGTCCTGTATCATTCCGGTGATGTTGCCAGATATCTTCCGGATGGAAACATCCAGATCATTGGAAGAAAAGACTCCCAGGTTAAGGTCAGAGGCTTTAGAATTGAGCTTTCCGAGGTTGAGGAGGTCATAAGAAGATACGAAGGCATAAAGGATGCAACCGTAGTGGCTTTTGACGATCCAAATGGCGGCGGAAAATATATTGCAGCTTATGTAGTATCTGACGGTCAGGTTGACATAAATAAGTTAAATGATTTCATCAAAGAAACCAAGCCTCCATACATGGTTCCGGCAGTTACCATGCAGATCGACAAGATTCCGCTGAACCAGAATCAGAAGGTAAACAAAAAAGCCCTTCCACTGCCAGAGCGAAAAGTGGAAGAAATCGTGAAACCGGAGAATGAGACTCAGCAGAAGCTGTTTGACTGTATTGCTGAGGTTCTTGGCTATACCGAATTCGGCATTACCACAGATATTTACGAGGCAGGACTGACCTCTATCACTGCTATTAAGCTGAATATCCTTATTTCCAAAGCTTTTGACATTGTGATAAAAACATCTGACATCAAGGATCACCCAACCATTCAGATGTTAGAGAGCTTTGTGAAGACTGCCGGAAAAGAAACCAAGAGGGAAATCCAGGAAAATTATCCTCTCACCAATACTCAGGAGGGAATTTTCATCGAGTGTACAGCCAATATGGGATCCACCATTTACAACATTCCATATCTTCTGAAGCTTGACAAAAAGGTTGACCTGGATAAGCTGGCAGAAGCAATTGACAGCACCGTTGCAGCTCATCCTTACCTGAAAACCCGTCTCTTTATGAGCGACGAAGGAGAAGTCCTTCAGAAACGTAATGATGCTTTCACTTATAAGACGCAGATTATAAATGGAATGAACCGGGAAACTCTGGTTCGTCCGTACATGCTGTTTAATGAACAGCTTTTCCGCTTTGAGATTCACAGAACCTGTGATGGAAATTATCTGTTCCTTGACATTCATCATATTGTTGCAGATGGTACCTCCCTGGGCATTATCCTGAACGACATTAACAGGGCTTACAGCGGAGAAAAGCTGGAAGTGGAAGAGTATACTTCCTATGATCTGGCCCTTGATAACAGGGATGCTCTGGCAAGTGATGCTTATAAGAATGCAGAGAACTACTATAAATCCGTTTTTGAAAATGCGGGCGGAAGCATCAACTTCTATCCAGACAAGAGCGGAGCAGCTCCAACCGCAGAGATGTATCATCGTGAGACCAGTGAGTTCTCCGTACAGGACGTGAAGGCATTCTGTAAGAAGCACGGAATTACAGAGAATGTATTCTTTATCTCTGCTTTTGGTATTACTCTTGGAAAATACAATTTCAGGAAGGATGCGGTATTTACCACTATTTACCACGGCAGAAACGATTCCAGACTTTCCGATACCGTGGGTATGCTGGTAAAGACTCTTCCCGTTTACTGTGATTTCTCAGGAAGCACTGCGGATTGCCTGAATGCTGTCCAGCAGCAGCTGATTAATTCCATGAACAACGATATTTATCCGTTCTCCCAGATCAGCCATGAGTTCAACATCAAGGCAGATGCCATGGTGATCTATCAGGGCGACAACTTCGCCTTTGATAATATCGGCGGGGAATATGCGCAGGAAGAACCTGTTCAGCTGAATGCGGCAAAGGCACCTGTTTCCATCAGTATTTCAATTGAGAGAAATAAGTTTGTCTTTGAGATTGAGTACAGAGGCGACATGTACAACGAGGAAACCATCAAATACCTTGCAGATAACCTGGAAACAACGGCAGATGGAATCCTGAGAGAATACGAGCCGGCAGACATCAGACTGATGTTTGAGGAAGAAACCAAAATGGAAGATGATCCTTCCCATGCCGGAAAGACCTTTGTAGACCTGTTCAGGGAAGCTGTTGCAAAATATCCGGACAGACCGGCGGTAAAAGACGGAATGGGCGAGCTTACCTATAAAGAACTGGACCATATGTCAGATTATGTTGCTCAGAAGCTTACGGAAAATGGCTTTGGCAGGGAAAAGGTTGCAGGTATTCTGTGCGGAAGAACAAAGGAATATGCCGTAGCTTATATCGGTGTTATGAAAGCCGGCGGTGCGTATGTTCCATTGGATCCGGAATATCCGCAGAGTAGAATTGAGTACATGCTGAAGGATTCCGAGGCAGAAAACCTGCTTGTAATAGACCGTTACCGCAGTCTGGTAGGCTTCTACGACCAGAATGTGATCAGCCTGGATGACGTGGCAGCAGAATCCAAAGACTTTGCACTTTCTGTAGAGCTCACAGCTCCGAAACCAGAGAACCTGGCTTATATGATCTACACATCCGGTTCCACCGGAAAACCAAAAGGTGTTATGCTTGAACAGCGGAACCTGCTGAACCTGATCGAGTATATCCTTATGACAAGAAAACTGACACCAGATGATATTGTGGCAGAGTTTGCAAGCTTCTGCTTCGATGCATCCGTGATCGACCTGTTTGCTCCGCTTACTGCAGGCGCAGTACTGTACATTTTGCCAGAGAGCATACGAAAAGATGCGGTTGCTGTTGGAAAATTCATAAAAGAAGAAAAAATTACCACAGCTACCTTCCCAACTCAGATGGGCGAGTTGGTTGCAGAGCTTCTTGACGATGCTCCGAGCCTGAAATTTGTCACCCTGGGTGGTGAGAAGTTCAAATATTACCGGGATAGAACTTACCAGATGATCAATGGCTACGGTCCAACGGAGAATACTGTTTCCTCCACAGAGTTCTGGGTTGACAAACAGTACGACAACATCCCGATCGGTAAGTCACAGCGGAATATCCGCAGCTACATTGTGGACGAAAATATGAAACGGCTTCCGGTAGGCGCTTCTGGTGAGCTTTGCCATGCCGGACGTCAGATTGCAAGAGGATATCACAATCTTCCTGAGAAGACGGCTTCCGTATTTGTGGAAAATCCGTTCTCCGTATGTGACGAGGACAAACGTCTTTACAGAACCGGTGATATGGTCCGCATGAAAGGTGACGGAAATATTGAATATATCGGAAGAATCGATTCCCAGGTAAAGATAAGAGGATATCGTATTGAACTTGGTGAGATCGAAGGAGCTCTTCTGAAGCACGATAAGGTGAAGAATGCTGCTGTTATAGTAATCGAAAAAGGCGGAAACAAATATATCACAGCTTATTATACTGGTGAAATCATTCCGGAAGATGAGCTGAAACTGTTCCTGAACCCGCTGATTCCGGATTACATGATGCCATCCTTCTTTGTCCATCTTGAGAAAATGCCGGTGACTCCTGGCGGAAAGATAGACAAAAAGGCGCTTCCGGTACCAGAAGTAACCACCACAGCAAGCACAGCCTATGTGGAGCCTGTTACCGCTGTCCAGATTAAACTTTGCGAGATATTTGAAAAAGCACTTGGCATTGAAAAAGTAGGAATTGAGGATAACTTCTTCGAACTTGGAGGCTCCTCACTTACTGCATCAAAAGTTGCTGTTATGTGCCTTTCCAAGAATATTTCCATTGTATATGCAGACATTTTCAAATATCCGACCATCCGTGAGCTTTCTGCAATCGTGGATAACAGTGAGGCATTTGAAAATCCGCAGAGTGAGAACGAATTCTCCAGCTACAATTATAACCGGATTCAGAGCGTGATCAGCGGAAATGTGGAAGAAAACGTAAACCAGGTGACAAAGGAAGAAATTGGTGATATCATGATCACAGGTGCAACCGGCTTCCTGGGAATTCATGTTCTGAAGGCTTACCTGGATAATTATGACGGCAAGGTTTACTGCCTGGTACGTAAGGGTAAATATGAGTCCATGGAGAAACGAATGATGCATATGTTGATGTATTACTTCGATAATCCATGCCAGGAACTGTTTGGAGAGCGTATTATCTGTGTGGATGGCGATATTACCTCGAAAGAACAGGTGGAGAAATTTGCAGATTACAAATTTAACACCATTATTAACTGCGCAGCCTGCGTAAAGCATTTTGCAGCTGGTGATGTACTGGAGAAGATAAATGTACACGGAGTGGAAAATCTGATTGAATTCTGTAAAAATAGTGGACGCAGACTGATCCAGATTTCTACTGTTTCTGTTGCCGGAGAAGGTTCCGATGGTGTTCCGCCAATGTCCAGAGTCTTTAATGAAAACGATCTGTATATTGGACAGAACATCACAATGAATATATCCGCACAAATTCCTTGCAGAGAGAGCTGTACTGGAAGCTGTTTCCAGTGGGCTTGACGGAAAGGTTATCCGTGTAGGAAATCTGATGAGCCGAAAGTTCAGATGGTGAATTCCAGATCAACTTTATTACAAACGGATTCCTGCGAAGCCTGAGAGGATATGAGGCAGTTGGTAAATTCCCAATTGGGGCTATGCACGAAGTTACAGAATTTTCACCAATTGATTCTACTGCACTTGCAGTGTTGAGACTGGTGCAGACAGACCGGAGATTTACCGTATTCCACGCTTGCAACAGCCATCATATCTATATGGCGGATCTGATCTATGCAATGCGAGCCATGATTTGACATTGACATGTAAGTGATGAAGAGATTTGAGGCTGCAGTAAAAGAATTTGCAAAGAACAGTGATGATTCGGATGTTGTTTCCGGACTGATCGCGTATACGGCTCATAATGAAAATGAGATCTATACCCTGGATTACAGCAACCGGTTTACAGCACAGGTTCTTACAGGCTGGATTATAAATGGCCGGTTACAGATGACAGATATCTTGGAAAGCGCTATTGAGGCACTTGACAGACTTGCATTCTTTGACTAATTTACGCAACTTAAAGGAGGAAATTGTAATGGAAATTGTAAGTAAGACAGAGGGCAGCAAGGTAACTATGGAGATCACAGGATGGCTTGACACCCAGACTGCACCGCAGCTGGAAAAGGAGCTGTCAGCACTTGATCCTGGTACAACCAGCCTGGTATTTGACTTTGCAAACCTGGAATATATCTCTTCTGCCGGACTTCGTCTGGTAATCGCCGCTTATAAGAAGATGGCAGGCAAGGAAGGCTTCAGGATTGTAAATGTTTCTGATGAAGTGTACGATGTTTTCAGCCTTACCGGATTTGACCAGAAGATCAATATTGAGAAGAAATAAAGGTTGAATTCGTGCATGGCGAAGTGAACAGCAACCTGTCTGGAGCAGGCCTGGGGAATCTACAGTTGCTACCCGGTGCTTTTTATAGTAAGAAATGATAAAATTATATAGAATCAATATCAATACTCTTGAGGATCCCTTGCAGAATGAAAGCCTTTTGGAACAAGTTGGACCAGAGAGAAGAAAGAAGGTCATCCGGTATCTTCAGCCGGATGACCGAAAAAGGAGTCTGGGCGCAGGAATTATGATCCGGAAGATCCTGAATGGGAACGGACTTTCCGAAAGCAGCCTGAAATATTCCGAAAATGGGAAGCCTGTGGCGGATCATCTCCATTTTAATATCTCTCATGCCGGAGACTATGTGGTGGGAGTGATGTCGGATGATGAAGTGGGATGCGACATTGAGCGGAATGTCAATGCGCCTCTGGAAATTGCGGAGCATTATTTCCATTCGACAGAGCGGGAATATATAGAAGCTGCTTCTGACCCGGGCAAAGCTTTTTTTACACTTTGGACCTTAAAGGAAAGTTATATGAAAATGACAGGCAGGGGGATGAGCCTTCCGCTTGATTCTTTCGAGATCATTCGAAAAGATCAGGGCTTTGTTCTGGGAAAATCACCGAAAAGACCAGGCTTTTTTAGGACAATGGAATTTGAGAATTATATTTTCTCAGTGTGCATGGAAAGTGATTTTTCTTTGCCGCCCAAGGGCTTTACAGAGCTTCTGTGACACTACTGCCTTTTGCTGCTATCCAGCATGGATTGGAGCTTATTTTTAGTCAAAAAATCCTTAAGAATTATATGCAAAAGACTTGACGGATATGTCCGCTGTGTGGTAAACTGTACAAGCGACATGGAAGTTAGGTCTTTTTTTTATGCCGAAAAACGGTGGCGGATACACCGAAAAGGCTGATTTAAGACCATGCAAATGAAAACACTGGAGGTGGAAGTTGTGCGCGTTAGGATTACATTAGCATGTACAGAGTGCAAGCAGCGTAACTACAATATGACCAAGGAGAAAAAGAACCATCCTGAGAGAATGGAAACCAAGAAATATTGTAAGTTCTGCCAGAGACACACAATGCACAAGGAAACAAAATAGTCACTTTAGATTGTGAGGTTAGGCTATGCAAGAAAAAGAAAAATCTGCAGGCAAGACCGCCAAGGCTAAGGAGCCGAAGAAATCCTGGTTCCAGGGGCTGAAGGCAGAGTTCAACAAAATTGTCTGGACAGACCGCGATACACTGATGAAACAGTCAGTTGTTGTTATTGTCATAACCGTAATTCTCGGTGTGATCATCAGTGTGATGGATGCAGGCATTCTGGAATGCATTAATCTTTTAATCAAATAAGGACAAAGGTGATTGTATGTCAGAAGCAAAATGGTACGTTGTCCATACCTATTCCGGTTATGAGAACAAGGTAAAGGCCAACATTGAGAAGACAATTGAAAACCGACATCTTGAGGATCAGATTCTGGAAGTACGGGTTCCTCTGGAAGACGTTGTGGAGATGCGTAATGGTGTTTCCAAGCAGGTCCAGAGAAAAATGTTCCCAAGCTATGTTCTTATCAACATGGTCATGAACGACGATACCTGGTATGTTGTCCGGAATACCCGTGGAGTGACTGGGTTTGTTGGTCCGGGATCCAAGCCTGTACCGCTCACAGAAGAGGAAATGAAGCCGCTGGGCATCAAAGATGAGACTGTCCGCGTTGATTTCGTCGAGGGCGATACCGTTGTTGTAACAGGCGGAGCCTGGAAAGAGACTACAGGTGTTGTGACTGCCATCAATCCGCAGAAACAGCTTGTAACGATCAATGTAGAGATGTTTGGACGCGAAACACCGGTTGTGATCAGTTTCGCAGAAGTTCAGAAAATGTAACAGACAAAGGTAACACAATATCGTGGGAGGGACATACCCCCGCCAATACCACATAGGAGGTGCCGAAAATGGCAAAGAAAGTAACAGGATATATCAAATTACAGATTCCGGCTGGTAAAGCAACTCCAGCACCACCTGTAGGTCCGGCTCTTGGACAGCACGGTGTAAATATCGTTCAGTTTACAAAAGAGTTCAATGCGAGAACAGCAGATCAGGATGGTATGATCATTCCTGTAGTAATCACTGTTTATGCAGATAGAAGTTTCAGCTTCATAACCAAAACTCCGCCGGCTGCAGTTCTTCTTAAGAAAGCTGCAAACATCAAATCCGGTTCCGGCGTACCGAACAAAACAAAAGTTGCTAAAGTTACAAAAGCTCAGGTTGAGGAGATCGCTCAGCTTAAGATGAAAGACTTAAATGCAGCATCCATCGAAGCAGCAGCAAGCATGATTGCTGGTACTGCAAGAAGTATGGGAATTGAAGTAGTTGATTAATCACAAATAGTAAGTGGGAGGGCTTTTCCCCGCAAATACCACAGGAGGTTATAGAAATGAAACGAGGAAAGAAATACGTGGAGGCTGCTAAGGCAGTTGACCGCGCAACATTATACGATACTAATGAAGCTATCAGCTTAGTTAAAAAAGCTGCAGTTGCTAAATTTGACGAAACTATCGAAGTTCATATCCGTACAGGCTGCGATGGACGTCATGCAGATCAGCAGATCCGTGGTGCAGTAGTTCTGCCACACGGTACAGGTAAAACTGTTCGCGTTCTTGTATTCGCTAAGGATGCAAAAGCTGAGGAAGCTAAGGCTGCAGGTGCTGATTTCGTTGGCGCTGAGGACCTTATTCCGAAGATCCAGAATGAGGGATGGCTTGACTTCGACGTTGTTGTAGCAACTCCGGATATGATGGGTGTTGTTGGACGTCTTGGTCGTGTACTTGGACCGAAAGGTTTAATGCCTAACCCGAAGGCTGGTACTGTAACTATGGATGTTACAAAGGCTATCAATGATATCAAAGCTGGTAAGATTGAGTATCGTCTTGACAAATCAAACATTATCCATGTGCCGATCGGTAAAGCTTCCTTTACTGAGGAGCAGTTAAGCGACAACTTCCAGACGCTGATTGGAGCTATTGTAAAGGCTAGACCTAGCACACTGAAAGGACAATATTTAAAGAGCGTTGTTATTGCTCCGACAATGGGTCCTGGAGTGAAGATCAACCCGATCAAGTTAGCTTAATAGATGAAAATGAAGAGCACTCACCGCGAGGTGGGTGCTTTTTTTCATGTCATAATTTTGATATTTTATAGTGAGTTTTGGTATATGTTTTTTATCATATGAGATATCATATGGGAAAATCGGGTCAATATAAAGACCAGGAGGAGTGTGCAGGGATGAAATATGGATATTTTGATGATAAGAAACGAGAATATGTGATTACCAGACCAGATACACCAGCGCCTTGGGTAAACTATCTGGGAGATCCTGAATATGGTGCCATTGTGTCCAATAATGCAGGCGGATACAGCTTTGTAAAGTCTGGTGCTAACGGAAGAATTTTACGTTATGTTTTTAATCAGTTTGACGAGCCGGGAAGATATATTTATCTGAGGGACAATGAAACGAAAGATTTTTGGTCAGCGTCATGGCAGCCTGTAGGAAAGGATCTTGAAAAATATAAAAGTGAATGTCACCACGGTACTGCTTATACCAGGATGATGGCAGATTACAGCGGTATTCATTCTGAGGTTAGGTATTATGTACCCCTGGGACAGTCTTATGAGGTGTGGAGCCTTTGTGTGGAGAACTGTTCTGATAAGGAAAGAGAAATTAATGTAACCGGATATGCGGAATTTACCAACAACAGCAACTATGAGCAGGATCAGGTAAATCTGCAGTATTCCCAGTATATTACCAAAACTGTTTTCAGAGGAAACCGTGTACGCCAGATGATCCATGCAAATCTGGATCGTCTTGATGAAGGGGAAAAGGTAGATAACAAAGATGTGACAAATCGGTTCCTGGGTCTGGCCGGCGTGCCAGTGGATTCCTGGTGCGGTGAAAAAGAAGCATTTCTGGGGAGATATCACGGTTATGGAAACCCGGTAGGAGTAATTGACGGCAAGCTTAATTGTGAGGGAAATTATAATGAAAACAGCTGTGGTGCATTGACAGCAGTGTTAAAGCTTGCCCCGGGAGAAAAGAAAGAGATGGCTTTTCTTGTAGGTATGAAAAAAAATGACGAGGCAGAAGCGATTGTTGCGCGTTATGACCAAAATTGCCAGCAGGTTTGCGAAAGGGAACTGGAAGAACTGATCAGTTACTGGCATGGACAGCTTTCACATTTTCAGATAAAAACTCCAAGTAATGAATTTAATACCATGATCAACACATGGAACGCTTACAACTGTTTTATGACTTTTATCTGGTCCAGAGCAGCATCCTTTACTTACTGCGGTCTGCGCAATGGATATGGATACCGCGACACTGTGCAGGATATTCAGGGCGTGATCCATCTGGCACCTGAAATGGCAGCGGATAAGATCCGTTTTATGTTGTCTGCCCAGGTAGATAATGGTGGTGGTCTGCCTCTTGTTAAATTCACCCACAATCCAGGACATGAGGATACGCCGGACGATGCTTCTTATGTACAGGAAACAGGGCATCCGGCATATCGTGCTGACGATGCTCTATGGCTTTTTCCAACTGTATATAAGTATGTGTCAGAGACAGGAAATGTAGATTTTATTGATGAGGTAATCCCATTTGCCAATAAAGATGAAGGAACAGTATATGAGCATCTGAAACGTGCGATCCAGTTCTCGATGGAACATCTTGGAAAACATGGAATGCCGGCGGGACTTTATGCA
>ENA-OQDT01000561-OQDT01000561.1-human-gut-metagenome-genome-assembly--contig:-NODE-561-length-24180-cov-3.842514_pt1 | contig 24180 bp, 21 predicted proteins | sample MGYA00242786_ERZ504617 | MGnify/ENA primary metagenome ERZ504617 (study PRJEB26092, sample SAMD00036337) | human gut metagenome | host: Homo sapiens | study: EMG produced TPA metagenomics assembly of...
CAATATGTAATGCGACGTGGGCGAGGCAACAGGAAGCGGAAGACCTCAGCCAACAATGCGACATCATTGTTGTCATTGGCGGTCATCATTCTTCCAATACCCAAAAGCTGGTACAGGTCGCCGCAAAACACACGCGTGCCGTAACGGTCGAAACAGCGAGCGAACTTCGGCCGGAATGGTTTGCAGATGTTAAAGTGGCGGGCGTGACAGCCGGGGCTTCAACGCCATCGTCTATTATTGAGGAGGTACTTAACAGTATGAGCGCAGAAATCAATGACAACATGAGCTTTGAGGAGATGCTGAACGCATCCGAAGAAAAGCGAGTTCATGCAGGCAGTATTGTGAAAGGAATCGTGACCAGCATCTCTGCCAACGAGATCCAGGTGGATATCGGTGCGAAGCAGACCGGCTTTGTCAAGCTGAGCGAGCTGACCGATGATTCCTCCGCCAAGGTCGAAGACCTGGTGAAGGTTGGCGATGAGCTGGACCTCATCGTCGAGAAGGTTATGGATCAGGATGGCGTCATCCAGCTCTCCCGCAAGAAGCTCGCATCTCGCAAGGGCATGGAAGAGATCGCCAAGGCAGCAGAATCCGGTGAAGTCGTCGAGGGCGATGTTACCGAGTTCAATAAGGGCGGCGTTGTCGTCAACGTCAAGGGCGTCAAGGTGTTCGTTCCCCGTTCTCAGGCCACTATGCGCCGCGACGAGGACTACACTGCTCTGGTCGGCCAGCACGTTCAGCTGGTCGTCACCGAGTGCTCCGGCCGCAAGATCGTGGGCAGCATCAACAAGGTGACCGCTGAGCAGAACAAGGCTAAGCGTGAGGAGTTCTGGGCAAACGTTGAGGTGGGCAAGACCTACACCGGCGTTGTCAAGAGCCTGACCTCTTATGGTGCATTCGTTGACATCGGTGGTGTTGACGGCCTGTGCCACATCAGCGAGCTGAGCTGGAACCGCATCAAGCACCCCTCCGAGGTCGTCTCTGTTGGCGACACCATCGAAGTGTATGTCAAGGACATCGACACCGAGAACCACAAGGTTTCTCTGGGCTACAAGAAGTCCGAGGACAACCCTTGGGAGCAGCTGAAGAACAACTACCCCATCGGCAGCACCTTCCATGCTCCGGTCGTTTCTCTGACCAAGTTTGGTGCATTCGTCCGCATCCTGCCGGGTGTTGACGGTCTGGTCCACATCAGCGAGATCAGCAATGACCGCGTTGAGAAGGTCTCTGACGCACTGAAGGTCGGCGATATGGTCGATGTGAAGCTGCTGGATGTTGACTTCGACAAGAAGCGCATCAGCCTGTCCATGAAGGCTCTGCTGAACAACGACGCTGAGTAATCAGCCCTTCGTGCAAAAGCATAGCTTCTGACACAATGCGATCTGCAGCCCCGTTGCCGGGAAAACGGCGGCGGGGCTGTTTTTGTTAACAAAGCCATGATAAAATTTTTCAAAAAGCACTGGGAAGTGCTCAGTTACCTGATTTTCGGCGTACTGACCACCCTGCTGAATATTGTGCTGTATGCGCTGTTCAGCCGGCTGTTCGGCTACACCGCCGCCAACAGCTGGGGCAATGTGCTGGATAACGCCTTGTGCATCCTGTTTGCCTACTGCACCAACCGGGCGTTCGTCTTCCGCAGCAAGACCACCGGCAAAGCTATGGCCAAGGAGTTCGGCACCTTTGTCACCTGCCGTCTGGGCACCATGGTGCTGGATGCCGTGATCATGATGGTGGGGGGCAACCTTTTTGCCGCACAGGGGGCGGCGCTGGTGGACACCGCCATGCAGGGTCTGCTGGGCGCCGTGGCGGGCTGGCTGGGTCCGGATACTACCCTCTACATGGCAAACAGCTTTGCCGGGAGCCATGCCGCCGTGGCAGATGGCTCCGCTGCCATTGCCGTCATCGGCGGGGCGGACGGCCCCACAGCCATCTTCGTCACCAGCGCCTACGATGCTCAGGCAATGTGGGGCCTTGCCGTGAAGGTCTTTTTCCAATGTACTGGTGATCTTGCTGAACTATGTGTTCAGCAAGCTCATTATCTTTAAAAAGAAACAATAATTTTCAGGAGGTACGGTATTATGAAACGTGGTCTGAAAGGGTTCGCATTCCTGGTCTCTGGTCTGGTGCTGGGCATTATTGGTGCAACGGCATCGGTGACTGCGATCGCACTGAGCGCTGTGGGCATGGCAAAGGTGCGCCGTGCCAGCAAGTAAAAACAACGGAGGAACGAGCATGAACCGCGAAGAGATCCTGTCCCATGTCGATCATACCCTGCTGAAGCCGGAGGCCACTTGGCCCCAGATCCAGCAGCTGTGTGACGAAGCCATTGCAAACCACACCGCATCCGTCTGCATCAACACCTGCTACGTCAAGCAGGCTGTGGAGTATATGGCAGGCCGCATCCCTGTGTGCTGCGTGGTGGGCTTCCCTCTGGGTGCCATGGATACCGCCAGCAAGGCCTTTGAAGCCAAGACTGCCATCGAAAACGGCGCAGCCGAGGTGGATATGGTCATCAACATTGGCCGCCTGAAGAACAAGGAGTACGATGCTGTCCGCGAGGACATCCGTGCCGTGAAGCAGGCTGTGGGCGATAAGATTCTGAAGGTCATCATTGAGACCTGCCTGCTGACCGAGGAAGAAAAGGAAAAGATGTGCGACATCGTCTGCGAGGCCGGTGCCGACTACATCAAGACCAGCACCGGCTTCTCTACCGCAGGTGCAAACTTCCACGACGTGGAGCTGATGGTCAAGGGCGTGCATGGCCGCTGCAAGGTCAAGGCTGCCGGCGGCATTTCCACCGTGGAGGATATGGAGACTTTCCTTGCACTGGGCGCTGACCGTCTGGGTACCTCCCGCGCTGTCAAGATCCTGAACGGCGAGCAGGCAAAGGGCTATTAAGTTTTCTGCAAAAAAATGTATTTCGGCAAAGCTCTGGGCTTGGCTGAACTGCAAAGGATGATCTCTCAAGGGCTGCTGCACAAATTGCTGTGCAGCGGCCTTTTTGCGCCCAAGCCTTGCAAGCAGGGCGCGGCAGGGTGTATAATATAGATAGGTACTGTATAAAATAGGGGCTGCCCGCTTTATGGGGTAAGGCGGGCAGAGGAGGAAATGCAATGAATATACCCGAGATCCTTGTGGCCAATGGCACAGGGGCGGTGCTGGTAAGCTTTCTGCTTTTACTGCGGGTGCGCGGCGAAAGTAAAAACAGCGTTGGAACAGCGCTGTTTTGCCGGATACTGGTGGTGACGCTGCTGGCACAGGCAACAGAGACGATCAGCTTTCTGCTGGACGGCGTGCCCGGCGCGGCAAGCCGGTTCTGGCTGTACCTGACCAACACCATCTGCACCGGCGCTACCGTGTGCGTGGGCTATGCGTGGTGTTTGTATGTGGACTTCCGGGTCTACCGCAGCATTGGACGCCTGCGCAGAAGGCACCTGCTGCTGGGTGCGCCGCTGCTGGCGCTTTTGGTGCTGCTGGTGGCAAACCTTTTTGGCACGGGGTGGATCTTTTCCATTTCGGCGGACAACCTTTACCATCGGGGCCCGCTGAATATTTTGCTGTATCTGCTGCTGTTCAGCTATTACGCCGAGAGCGTGTGGCAGGTGCATAAGGCCAAGCGCGATGGCATTACGGTGGAGTTTTTCCCGGTGTACTACTTCGTGGTCACCTGTGCGGTGGGCACGCTGCTGCAGGGCGCATTCTACGGTATGGCCTTTGGCTGGCTGTCGGTAGCTATCGCCTTTGTGCTTGTGGACAGCCAGACCCGCAGCCTGCGCGGCTATACCGATGAGCTGTCCGGCCTGTTTGGGCGCAAGTACATGAACTACTGTCTGGACCGCATCCACGCCACGCAGGAGAAGGACGTTTACGGCATCATGATGGACGTGAACTGCTTCAAGGAGATCAACGATACCTATGGTCACGCCGAGGGCGACCGCGCCATTCAGGAGATCGGGCACATCCTGTCCGGGGCGCTGGTGGCAAACTCGGTAGCCATCCGCATGAGCGGCGATGAGTTCATGGTGCTGATCCGTCACGGCTCGGAGGAGCTGCTGGACGAGATCTGCACCGCCATCGAGCAGCGGGTGCAGCACTATAACGCCACCGCTCCGGCGGGCAGCTTTCAGCTGTCCTTTTCCACCGGTGTGGCAAAGTACGAGGGCGGCAGCGTGGAGAAGTTTCTGGTGGAGCTGGATCAGCGGATGTATGCGGAAAAACGCGCTTTCCACGCCGCCCGGGACGGCCATGCCGCACCGGAGCAGGGAAATGCTCCATCAATTTAAAAGGAATGTCTAAAATAAGTGCGACTTATCTTGACAATCTGACGCTGTAATGATAGAATATGTGGCGTATCAATTGAATACCGACTTATCAAGAGCGGCTGAGGGGACAGGCCCTGTGAAGCCCGACAACCTGCGCGAGAGCGTAAGGTGCCAAATCCTGCGGGAAACCGAAAGATAAGAGTGCAACGCTCAGAGCTTTCGGCTCTGGGCGCTTTTATTTTTCAAAACAAACTTGATGGAATGGTAAATACACGCAACTGCAACATTTAGGAGGCAAAAAATGGCTAGACACCTGTTTACTTCGGAGTCCGTCACCGAGGGACATCCCGACAAGATCTGCGACCAGATCTCGGATGCAATTCTGGACGAGATCCTGACCCACGACCCCAACGCCCGCGTGGCCTGCGAGACCTGCGCATCCACCGGCCTTGTGCACATTATGGGCGAGATCACCACCAGCTGCTATGTGGACTTCCAGAAGGTCGTCCGCGAGGTGGTGGCAGATATCGGCTACACCCGCGCAAAGTTCGGCTTTGACGCCGACACCTGCGCCGTCATCTCCAACATTGACGGCCAGAGCCCCGATATTGCACTGGGCACCAACGATCAGGTGGGCGGTGCAGGCGATCAGGGCATGATGTTCGGTTATGCCTGTGACGAGACCCCCGAGCTGATGCCCATGCCCATCAGCCTTGCCCACAAGCTGGCAAAGCGCCTGACCGAAGTGCGCAAGAGCGGCGAGATGGATTACCTGCGCCCGGACGGCAAGAGCCAGGTGACCGTGGAGTACGACGAGAACAACAAGCCCGTGCGCGTGGACGCCGTGGTCATCTCCAGCCAGCACAGCGAGAGCGTGAGCATGGAGCAGCTGCGGGCAGACGTGATGGAAAAGGTCATCAAGGCCACCATCCCCGCTGAGCTGCTGGACGAGAACACCAAGTACTACATCAACCCCACCGGCCGCTTTGTTGTGGGCGGCCCGCAGGGCGATACCGGCTTGACCGGCCGTAAGATCATCGTGGACACCTACGGCGGCTATGCACGCCACGGCGGCGGCGCATTCTCCGGCAAGGACCCCAGCAAGGTGGACCGCAGCGCAGCCTACGCTACCCGCTGGGTGGCCAAGAACATCGTGGCTGCCGGTCTGGCTAAGCAGTGTGAGGTGCAGGTGGCCTACGCCATCGGCGTGGCAAAGCCTGTTTCCATCATGGTGGATACCTTCGGCACCGGCACGGTGGCAGACGAGAAGATCGAGCAGGCTGTGGAGAAGGTGTTTGACCTGACCCCCGCCGCCATCATCCGTGACCTCGACCTGCGCAAGCCCATCTACCGCCAGCTGGCTGCCTACGGCCACATGGGCCGCGAGGATCTGGGCGTGAAGTGGGAGAACACCGACCGCGTGGATGCCCTGAAGGCTGCCGTTGCTGCCCTGTAAAAAGCGTTTTACCCTGATAGAAGGTAAGTGAAGAAAGCTCCTCACCGGAATGTGAACGGTGAGGAGCTTTTTGCGTATAAATCAGTGCAAACGGTGTTGAAATATGCTATACTAAATCTATTATACAAGATTGGTGCGTGCGGATGTGAGATTTGTATGTGATCTGAATCCTGAAATTTATAACAGGGTTGTACCGATAATAAAAACCTGCCATGTGATTATTACAGATAAACAATTGATTCATATCAGAGAACGGCATCCTGATATTTCGGAAACAGTGATGGAACGACTTGCTGAAATAATACAGGAGCCGGATTACATTATTGCAACAGAAAAACTTTATACAGCCAATGTTTTAAAGAGAATCGAATGCAATGGAAAAAGTTATCAGCTTGTCTTGCGGATATATACAGATGGCGACCCAGACGGGTTTCAAAATTCGATTATTACATTTATGTCTGTGAATGAAAAGCGTTATCAGCAATACCTGCGTAATCGCAGAATTCTTTACAAACGGGAATGAATATGGTAAAATAAACATAGGATAAGAGAGGTATTTGAGGTGGTAAAATTCGTAGCGACCACACGCCGCCGGTAACGACAGGAACTTCGGTTCTGAGAGATGCAGGAGAATGCTACGCCTGCCAAATACCAATCGATGGGGAACGGTTTTGATGCCGTTCCCCGTTCCTGTTTTTAGGGGACTTTGGAGATAAGAAGATTAACAATGAAAAGTACTACTTTTCCTCGAAAATCAGATAAACTTTGCGAAACGGTAAAGATTTGGTCGCGTTTTTGTAAGAAACTCACATTCTCTTGAAGGAAAAGGAAAAACAGCTGTGCAAGGCGCAGAAAATCGATACATGAAACAAATTGATATGGAACAATCGACAAAATGTGATAAAATAAAACTAGATATGCGCACTTGTGTGCATGGTACGGATGGTAAACAGCAATAAGGAGTTATGTGACTATGTCTATTGAAATTTCCCCTAAGTCCTTCTTTGAGCAGCCCAGTGTGGCGGATATGCGGCTGATCGCCTGCCCCGGTGCAGAGGAGCTGACCGGCCTGATCGACAAGCACCTTGTCCGTTGGGCAAAGGCTGCCGGAATTGAAAAAGACACCTTCATTATTTCCTGCGACTGCCCCCGCTTCCAGAGCGGCGACGCCAAGGGTCTGGTCAAGGAGTCTGTCCGCGGCGACGATATCTTTATCGTGGTGGACCCGGGCAATTACAGCGTCACCTACAAGCTGTTCAACTACGAGAACCACATGTCCCCGGACGACCACTTTGCAAACCTGAAGCGTCTGATCCAGGCTGTGGCCGGTAAGGCACACCGGCGTTTCCGTCATCATGCCCAGCCTGTACGGCGGCCGTCAGCACCGCCGCGTGGTGCGCGAGAGCCTGGACTGCGCTGTGGCTCTGCAGGAGCTGCAGACCATGGGCGTGCGCAACATTATCACCTTTGACGCACACGATCCCCGCGTGCAGAACGCAGTGCCCCTGATGAGCTTTGATAACGCCATGCCCACCTATCAGGTGCTCAAGAGCCTGCTGAAGAAGGACCCCACCCTGTCCTTCGACAAGGAGAAGTTCACCGTGGTCAGCCCGGACGAGGGCGCTATGAACCGCAATATGTACTTCTCCAGCGTGCTGGGCTGCAACCTGGGTATGTTCTACAAGCGCCGCGATTACACCCGCGTGGTGAACGGCCGCAACCCCATCGTTGCCCATGAGTATCTGGGCGAGAGCGTGGAGGGCAAGACCGTCTTTATCGCAGACGATATCATTGCTTCCGGTGAGAGCATGCTGGAGGTCGCCAGCAACCTGAAGGAGCGCGGCGCTGCCAACATCATCGCCAATGCCACCTTCCCCCTGTTCACCAGCGGTCTGGAAAAGTTCGACAAGGCTGTGGCAGACGGCACCCTGACCTACGTTGTGGGCACCAACCTGACCTACCGTATGCCCGAGCTGCTGACCCGCGACTGGTATGTGGACGTGGACGTTTCCAAGTACGCTGCCTACTTTGTGGTGGCACTGAACCACGATATGTCTGTTTCCAGCATCATCGACCCCCTGAAGAAGATCGAGAACCTGCTGGCAAACCGCAAGTAAGATAGCTTTCCAAAGCCCCTGCACCCTGCGTGCAGGGGCTTTTTGAATTTTCATAGAGAAAAGGAAGTGTATCATTAGAAACAGCAGTGGTATAGGGGACTTTCGCTGATCAGCACTTTTTACAAAAAATGATATATTAATATATTAATCGAAACAAAAAACACTAAATACTGTTTACAAATAACGATATAAATGGTATTCTTTGTACAATGCTGAAGCAGGAAGGCACCTGCTGTGAGAAAAAATCGGAGAAAAAGCAAGAGAGTCCGGCCTTCAAAGCCGGGCATAACAAAGTGCGCAGGCACTTACAAAAAGGAGAAAACACTATGAAACGACGCGATTTTATGAAGCTTTCCGCCGCTACCGCGCTGGGTGCTACCGTAGCCGCTATGGCACCCTCGGCTCTGGCTGCGACAGAGCTGGACCAGACCAACGGAGATCTGCACACTACCGTAGATCGTAAGACCGCAGCCATGGGTCTGGGCGATGGCAAGACCTTTGCTTATGACCCGGAAAACCCGTACCTGAACGTGAATGTGGGTCTGTTTCATGATGCGCAGGTAATGGTGGGCGGTCAGAATGTTGGTACTGCTACCTATTACCTGCCCGACGGCATGGATCCCTGGGCGCCGGCAGTTATCGTGCTGACCCCGGACAACACCACCGCAAAGGCGTTCTCCGGCTCGGTCACAGGCCGTATGTGGCGCACGGTGGCGTGCAAAAATAAGATCGCAGTTGCATTTTTCGGTCCTGAAAACGGCGGCAGCTGGAACCTTTCCCTGAGCGCTGCCGGTCGTGATGACGCAGCAGCGCTGGATGCATTGTATCAGCTCATGCGCAAGAAGGGCGTTAAGCTATCCGGTGCATTCTCCATGGACAAGTCCCACACTGCACTGGTGGGCTACAAGGAGGGCGGCGCAGCCGCTCTGCTGTTCGGCGCTCGCTGGGCAAGCGATTTCAGCTCCATCTGCGCCGTGGATGCCGTTGAGGTCCCGGCAGCTTCTCTGGAGGCAGTGGGCGGTGAGTATGTGCTGCCCTTCCCCGGCGACTCCACCCGCGGCGTGCAGGAGGAGGCAATCGCCGCAAAGACGGTGGATACTCCCGTTTGGTTCGTCCGTTCCAAGGCGGATACTACCAATAAGGCAGCGCTGAAGTTCTACCTGAACGCCAATCAGGCTGTGGCAAAGGAAAACGGCGTGTATGTCAGCAGCCGTACAGGCTCTGCCGCCGAGGTGTGGGTCACCGAAAAGGCACAGTGCCCGGCAGCCATCTGGGAAAAGTTCTCCGGTCAGTTCAAGCGCTTTATGGCACTGCAGCTGCCGGGTCGCGTAGCAAAGGCAGAGGACTTTACCCGTCGGGGCTTTGATATCCATGAGGAGTGGGTCAACGGCGAGCTGCGCCGCTGGATGGTCTATGTGCCGTCCACCTATACCGGCAGCAAAAAGGTGCCGCTGGTGCTGGTGATGCACGGCTACACCGCCTCCATGTACGCCATTGCCGAAGAGTCCCGCTGGTACGATGTGGCAGAGCAGAACGGCTTTATCGTGGTGTTTGCGCAGGGCCTGGTACGTCCCGCAGACCTGATGGGCAACATTCCCACCGCCATGTGGCTGGCAGGTCCCTTTGCCGCACTGGCTGGTAAGGATACCGACCCCAGCGTGGATCTGGAGTTCATCAACAGTCTGCTGGACCGCATGGAGCGGGATTACAGCATCGACACCACCCGCGTGTATGCTACCGGTCACTCTAACGGCAGCCTGATGACTTGGGCTACCGCCTGCCGCTACGCAAGCCGCTTTGCCGCCATTGCACCCGTCGGCTATATGTTTGCCCCACTGCCGGAGCTTGACCCCGCTGTTCTGCTGCCGACATGGGCTTTCCTGGGCGAGTACGACTCGGCAGGTGTGGCAGAGCTGGTGGAGGATAACGGTACGGTGAAGGCGCTGCAGGGCTGGAACGCCCACAACGCCACCAACGAGGCAGCTGTTGCAGAAAGCACCTCCTACGATGGCGCTTTTGTGACCAAGAGCTTTATGGGTGGCAACGCTCCGCTGGTGCAGTACACCGTGGTCAAGGATACCCCTCACGTTTACCTGCAGGAGGAGAGCGCTGCCATCTGGAATGAGTTCTTCTCCCGTTACAGCCGCGGTGCGGACGGCACCCTGTACTATCAGGGCAATGCCGTGACCGCCGGTAAGCATCAGCCCAGCGCAGATTGGTACGCTGCAAAATAAGCTGACAATGCCCGCCGCGCGGCGGTACAGAAGCTTTATATCTCGGGACATCGGAACGTCTGCGGACGCTCCGGTGTCCCTTTTTATGTTTTGCGGCGGCTTGTGTTAAGTTTTTGAAAATTCGTGCCGGGGGCTTTGCAAATCCCGGTGGGTTTATGCTATATTTAAGTTGAAATACTTTGCATTCTGACAGAAAGGAAAAACGCCATGGAGCATTTTGTGGAGTTTGAAGATGTCTGTAAATATTACCAGACCGGCAGTGTGAAGATCGCTGCTGCAGACCACCTGAATTTCTATGTGGACAAGGGCGAGTTCTGCATCATCGTGGGGCCCTCCGGCGCGGGCAAGACCACCCTGCTGAACATTCTGGGCGGCATGGACAACTGCGACGAGGGCAACGTCTGGCTGGACGGCCGCAACGTGAGCCGCTTTTCCGCCCGGGAGCTGACCACCTACCGCCGGTATGATGTGGGCTTTGTGTTCCAGTTCTACAACTTGGTGCAGAACCTGACCGCGCTGGAAAACGTGGAACTTGCCAGTGAGATCTGCCGCGACCCGCTGAATCCCGCCGAGACCTTGCGCAGCGTGGGGCTGGGCGAGCGGCTGAACAACTTCCCGGCGCAGCTTTCCGGCGGCGAGCAGCAGCGGGTGTCCATTGCCCGCGCACTGGCCAAAAACCCCAAGCTGCTGCTCTGCGACGAGCCTACCGGTGCGCTGGACTACCGCACCGGCAAACAGGTGCTGGGCCTTTTGCAGGATACCTGCCGCAAGACCGGACGCACCGTCATTGTTATTACCCACAACACGGCACTGACCGGTATGGCTGACCGCATCATTCAGGTGCGCAGCGGCCGCATCGTGTCCAATCAGGTCAACGAGCACCCGGTGCCGGTGGAACAGATCGAGTGGTGAGTACTGTGCAGAAAAGTTATCGCAAAAATATCCTGCGCGAGATGAAAAGCAGCATCAGCCGGGTGGTGTCCCTGTTTGGCATCGTGGCGCTGGGGGTGATGATGCTTACCGGCCTGATGTGCATTGCCCCCGATATGCGCACCGCTGCCCAGAAGTACTATGTGCAGCAGAATGTGTTCGACCTGCGGGTGCTGTCCACCCTTGGCCTCAGCCAGAGCGATATCAGCGCGATTGCCGCTGTGGACGGCGTGGACGCCGTGCAGGCGGTGAAGTATCAGGACGTGGAAGGCCACTGGACAGGGGACGAGCAGACCACGGTGGCGCGGCTGTATCAGCTGCCTGCCGACCCGCAGGCCGATACGCCGGAGAACATGAACCGCCCGGTGCTGCTGTCCGGCCGGATGCCGGAAGCTGCCGGGGAGTGCGTGGTGCATGTGATGGGCCACGGCAGCCCGGTGGAACTGGGCACCCAGTTGACCCTGCCGGAAGAGACTGAGGGGGTCAGCGGGCAGGTGTTCACGGTGGTGGGCACGGTGCAGGACCCGCTGCATTTTTCCTCTGATTCCGAGAGCAGCACCGTGGGCGATGGCCAGCTGGACTGCATCCTGTTTGTGCCGGAGGGCACTTTGACCGCAGATTATTATACGGTGTGCTATATCAAGGCAGAAAACCGCCGGATTGTATGATAATTATTCCGATGAATATCAGGCCGCAGTGGATGCCGTAGCGGAAAAGCTCAAGGCCATCCAGAGCGTGCAGTGCACCGCCCGGCGGGAAGAGCTGATGGACACTGCCAACGACAAGCTGACCGAAGCGCGCGCCGAGTACGACAGCCAGAAGGCCGAAGCGGAGCGTCAGTTTGCCGAGGCCGAGGCAAAGCTTGCGGACGCACAGCAGCAGCTGGATGCCGCCAAGGCGCAGCTGGAAGCCGGGGAAAAGGAGCTTGCCGCCCAGAAGACTGCCCTGCCGGACACTATGCAGAGCGGTGCCGACAAGCTGGTGAGCAGCGAGGAGCAGGTGCTGGAATTTGAGGAGCAGCTGCAGCAAATTGAGATGCTGGTCAACCTGAAAAAGGTGGCAGACCCCCTGCTGACCTACGCGGAAGCCGCTCTGCGCAACGCCGAAAAGGCGCTGGACGAAGCCGAGCCGGAGGACGAGGATTACATTGAACTGCGGGATGCACTGGCCAAGGCGCAGGCCGCTTACGACAACATCTATAACCAGCTGCAGGGCTATCAGCAGCAGCTGGACGCGGGCAAGCGGCAGATGTACAAGCAGGGGCTTATCTCCTCGCCGAACCTCTCCAACGACCAGCTGGTGACCGAGGCCAAGGCTGCGCTGCGCAAGATGAAATTGCAGCTTTTGCAGGGACAATTGCAGCTGACCACCGGCACCGCCAGCGCCTACACCCAGTTCGATGCCGCACAAAAGCAGCTGGAAGAGGGTTGGGCAGAATACAACGCCGGGCAGACCCAGCTGGAAGAATCCCGCACCGAGTACGAGAGCCAGAAGGCCGAGGCAGAGCAGAAGCTGGCGGACGGCCTTGCCCAGCTGAACGATGCCGAGGAGCAGGTGAGCCAGATCAAAAAGGGCGAGTGGTATGTGCTGGACCGCACCTCCACCATGAGCTGCGTCACCTTTGCCCAGTACGCCGACCGCATGGACGCCATTGCCCGGGTGTTCCCGGTGTTCTTCTTCCTTGTGGCGGCGCTGGTGGCTACCACCACCATGACCCGTATGGTGGACGAGAACCGCCTGCAGATGGGCACCTTAAAGGCGCTGGGCTACTCCAATTTCAGCATCGCGGGCAAGTATTTGTTCTACGCGATGCTGGCCACCATTCTGGGCAGTATCGTCGGCATGGTGGTGGGCTTTGTGGTATTCCCCATCATTATCTGGAACGCCTATCAGCTGGTGTTCAGCCTGCCTACCTTCACCCTGTACTTCTACCCGGGCATGGCAGCCGCCAGCGTGGGCATCAGCGCCGCCGTCATCGGCTTTGCCACATGGTACGCCTGCCGTTCCAGTCTGGCCGAAAAGACCGCAGCTTTGCTGCTGCCCCGGGCTCCCGTGGCGGGCAAGCGCATCCTGATGGAGCGCATCACCCCGCTGTGGTCCCGGATGTCCTTCTCCCAAAAGACCACCGCCCGCAACCTGTTCCGGTATAAAAAGCGGTTCTTCATGACCGTGCTGGGCGTGGCGGGCTGCACCGCGCTGCTGCTTATCGGCTTCGGCATACAGGATTCCCTGCTGCCCATCGTCACAAAGCAGTCTACGGAGCTGACCCACAACGATATGTCCATCACCCTCAGCGACCCCAAAGCCCTGACCATGGAGCAGGGGCTGGCAGAGGAGCTGGACAGCAACAGCGCCGTGCAGAACTGGGGCGCGGTGTATACCAAATCCACCACCATCTACAATGCCGAAGGCGAGAGCGCAAGCGTGAGCATCGTGGCTGCCGCCAAGGACAGCGACCTGACCCGGTACGTCACTTTCCGCACCCGCAAGGGACACAAGGCCATCAGCTTTGACAGCGGCAGTGTCATCCTGACCGAAAAGACCGCCGAGAATCTGGGTCTGCACACCGGCGATACCTTCTGGGTGGAAAACGCCGAGGGCACCCGGGTGGAGCTGACCCTGACCGGCATCACGGAAAACTATATGTTCACCCGGCTGTACCTCCCCCGCGCACAGCTGGAAAGCCTGCTGGGCACGGAGGATATCCCGTGGAACACGGTCTACGGGCAGACCACCTGCACCGATGCTGCCGGGTACAACGCCCTGCGCACCGACCTGCTGGACTGCAACTATGTCAGCGGCATCAGCTTTACCGAGGACACCACCGAACTGTTCGATAACCTCATCGTCAGTCTGGGCTATGTGGTGGTGCTGATCATCATCTGCGCGGCGGCACTGGCGGCTGTGGTGCTGTATAATCTCATCAGCGTCAACCTTGGGGAGCGCAAAAAGGAGCTGGCGACCATCAAGGTGCTGGGCTTCTACGATCAGGAGGTGTACCGCTACATCTTCCGCGAGATCGAGCTGCTGGCGCTTATCGGCTCCGGCGTGGGTCTGGCACTGGGGGTGCCGCTGCACAAGTTCATTGTGTTGACCGTGGAGATGGATCAGCTCATGTTCATCCGCACCATCGCCCCACGCAGCTACCTGCTGGCGGTGGCGCTGACCATGGTGTTTACCGTGGTGGTCTGCTTTGTCATGCGGCGGCACGTCCGGCGCATCAGCATGGTGGAAAGCATGAAGGCTCCGGAGTAATTACAAAAGCAAAACCATAAAAAGCACCCCCTGCGGTCTGTACGGGCAGACCGCAGGGGGTGCTTAGTCTTTTATACGCTCAGGGAATCAGAGGAACACATACTTGAGGATGAACAGCACGGTGAGCACATACATCAGCGGGCTGATCTTCTTCTCCTTGGCCTTGCCGGTGATCACATTGATGATGGTCCAGGAGATGATGCCGATGGCGATACCCTCGGAGATGCTGTAAGCGGTGGGCATAGCCAGAATGGTCAGGAAGGCGGGGATGCCCTCGCTGGGATCATTGAAGTCGATCTTGATGGCAGAACCCATCATGTAGAAGCCCACGATGATCAGAGCCGGAGCGGTAGCAAAGCTGGGGATGGTGAGGAACAGCGGGCTGAAGATGGTAGCCAGCAGGAACAGCACGCCGGTGGTCATAGCGGTCAGACCGGTGCGGCCGCCCTCGGTAACGCCGGAGGCGCTCTCCACGAAGGTGGTGGTGGTGGAAGTACCCAGCACAGCGCCCACGCAGGTGCCGATGGAGTCTGCCATCAGTGCGCCCTTGATGTTGGGCAGACGGCCGTCCTCGTCCAGCATATCAGCCTTGGAGGCCACGCCGATCAGGGTGCCCAGCGTGTCGAACAGGTCCACGAAGAGGAAGGAGAACATCACGGCGAAGAAGTTCAGCAGGCCGACACCGGAGAAGTCGGTCTTGAACACCTGACCAAAGGTCTCGCCCAGTGCGGAGAAGTCGAAGCTGACAAAGGCGGTGGGGATGACGGAGTACATACCGGCATCCACATCGGGGACGTAGATACCGGTCAGCTCGCACACGATGCCCAGCAGCCAAGTGATCAGGATGCCGTACAGGATGCCGCCCTTGACCTTTTTGACCAGCAGAATGGCGGTGATGACCACACCCAGCAGAGCAAGGATGGCGCCCACGCCCACGCTGTGGAAGGTTGCGCCCTTGAAGTGCTGGTAGGTGACCAGCGTGGAATCGCTGTTGACGATCAGCTTGGCGTTCTGCAGGCCGACAAAGGCCACGAACAGGCCGATGCCCACGCTGACGGCGCTCTTCAGGGTCATGGGAATGGCGTTGAAGATGCCCTCGCGCACATTGGTCAGGGACAGTGCAATGAAGATGACCCCCTCAACAAAGACGGCCATCAGAGCCAGCTGCCAGCTGTAACCCATGGTCAGCACGACCGTGTAGGCAAAGTAGGCGTTCAGGCCCATGCCGGGAGCCAGGGCAAAGGGGTAGTTGGCCAGCACAGCCATCAGTGCGGTGGCAATAAAGGATGCCAGCGCGGTGGCAATCAGCACAGCCTTGGAATCCATGCCTGCTGCGGACAGGATGTTGGGGTTGACGGCAAGGATGTAAGCCATGGTCATGAAGGTAGTGATACCAGCCATGATCTCGGTCTTTACATCGGTGTGGTTTTCTTTCAGGTGAAAGAACTTTTCTAACATGAGAAACCTCCTGCTTCCAATAAAACACTCCGCCGGTTGCGGACGGCGGAGAAAAAACAGCTCCCATTCTATCAGCTGAAAACGTTTTTTGTCCACACCAGAAACACACAAATTTCGCAATTTGTTCAAATTTTCTTAAATAAGTATGACTTATCTCACAAAAAATCTGGCATATTTTAGTGATTTGGACGGAATGCAGGCGATATGTGCAGAAAAAATGTGTGAGGGAAAAAAGTAGTTCCGAAACACCCTGCGGGTGTTTCGGAACTACAAATAAAATATTTTTTACAAATTACCGGCGCTTACAGCGTCTCTACCCGGTCGAACAGATCCTTTGCGGCTTCCACGGCGTCTTTGCTGCCAAAGGCCACCCGCACGCCGCCGGACAGCACGTCAGACAGGGCGGCGGCCTGTGCCTTGAGCAGGGCAGCGTCCACGCTGCACAGCGCCTTGCGGTCGGCGGCGCGCATCTCGTCCGTGATGCCGCAGAAGTACCGGTGATCCAGCTCCCGGGCGGCGGCACGCGCCTTGCGGGGCGTGTCCAGCTTGGCAGCAGTGCCCACGATGAATTCGTCCAGATCCCGGGCGGTGTAGTCCCGGGCGGCAAGGGCGGCGGGGGCGTTTGCAAAGGTCTCGTAGCTTTCCCGCAGGTGGGGATCCCGGTAGGTGTACAAAAACTCGATGCCGTCGGCACAGAGCATTCCGGTGCCGTAGGCACCGCCCACCTCCCGGATGGTGTGCCACAGGTATTCGTAGCTCATCACCCGCGCCAGCACCCGGCGGCGGCTGTCCTGGGGCATGGGCCAAGCCAGCACATCGTAGTTCACGCCGCCGTCAATGATAAAGGCTTCGTTCACCGGGGGCGTCAGGGGCTGGGTGTAGGGCTGCGCCGGGGTGCGCCGGGCGGCGGCAAAGCGGCTTTCCGGCAGCAGGGTGCGCAGCTTTTCCAGTGCAGCTTCGGTGCCGTGCAGGCTGACGGTCAGGGCGGCAGTTTGCAGCACCCGGCTGCGCACAGCATCCAGCTTTGCGCCCAGTGCCGCCCAGTCGGCCTTTTCCAGCAGATTGCACAGGAAGTGGTAGTAACTCACGCCGGTGCAGGCTTCGTCCGCAGCGCCTTCTACATAATAATGGGCGCGGGCGCGGGTGGAGGCAAACTCGTTGCCCTGCTGGATGAACAGCTGTTCCATGCGCAGCTTCAGCTGGCTGACCACCCGGGCATAGGCGGCTTCGGCGGCAGCGCCGGTAAGGACGGTATCGTACAGCCACTCGCCGCCGATCTCCACCGCCTTTTTCAAGCTGCGTTCCAGCAGGCTCAGGCAGAGGGTGAGTTTTGCGTGGCAGGGAGCGCCCTCCTGCCGCCCGGTCCAGAGATCCAGCTGGGCGCGCTGTCGCCCAGCCATGTGCTGCGCAGGGTATTCAGCTGCTGGGCGGTATGGGCGGGGGTGTCCAGCTCGTCCAGCACATCGGTGAGCAGGTTCAGGTATTGCAGCTCCTCCGGGGTGACAGTGCCAAGATCATAGTAGAAATTCAGGTACAGGCTGCCGGCAGAGGGGTGGCGCAGCAGGGTGGCACCGGCCAGCTGCTCGGCGCTGCCCTGCGGGGTGGCATCGCCCGCGCCAAGGTCGGCGGCGGTGAGGGGGTGTTCCAGCACCAGCTTGCCGTCGGTGCGCACCGGGGCAGCGGCATCCTCAGTCTTGGGTGCGGTGGGGATTTGCAGCACCTGCACCGGGGCGGGGGCAAACAGCTCCCGCAGCAGGGGTGTCGAACCATCCCTCTTCCAGCTTGCTGCGCAGGGCGGCAAAGAGCTTATCGGTGTGCAGCAGCAGGGCGGCATCGCCGGTGTGCAGCCAGCCGGTGGCGGCGTTGATGGCGTCCAGTACGCCGTCCGGCAGGCTGCCCGGGCGCTCCAGCGAGGCAAACTCGGCCTCGTTCAAAGCGGCCAGCAGCAGGTCGTGAGGAATGCCGGTCTTTAGCAGCTCGTCCACAGCCTTGCGTACAGCGGGGGCAAATTTGCGGGCAGAATCCACCGTAGCGCCGCGCAGCAGCAGCTCCAAGGTGGGCTGCAAGGTGCTGTCGTCAAAGCCGATGTCGATATCTGCGCCCAGCTGCTCGGCCAGCAGCGCGGCCTTGAGGGGAGAGCTGTTAGTGCTCAGCAGCGCACCCAGCAAAATCTCCACACCCAGCTGCCGCTCACGGTCGGCAAATGCGCCGGTGTACCATGCCAGTGCGCACTGCACCTCGTCCGGCTTGGGTTGGTCGGTGTAGTAGGGCAGCTCCACGAATGCGCCGGGCTGCTCGTCCTGCATGGTCAGGCGGGGACGGGCAGCGGCCTTGGGCATCTTGGACAGGTAGTCCTTATCCAGCCGTGCCAGCTTATCGGCCATGTCCATCTTGCCGTACAGGGTGATGCAGCAGTTGTCGGCGCTGTAATGGCGGCGGTACACCCGTTGGTATTTCTCATAGGTCAGGGCGGGGATGGACGCCGGATCGCCGCCAGACACAAAGCCGTAAGCGGTATCCGGGAACATCGCCCGTTGCAGGGCGTTTTGCAGCTGAGCATCCGGGGAGGCCAGTGCACCCTGCATCTCATTGTAGACCACACCGCTCACCGTGCCGTCCGCGTCCCGGTGCCAGCCCTCCTGCTCGAACACCGCAGAGTCCACCATAGCCAGCGGGTAGAACACCGCGTTCAGGTAGACATCCATCAGGTTGCAGAAATCGGTCTCGTTGGGGGTGGCAAAGGGGTAGACCGTCTTGTCCGGGAAGGTCATTGCATTGAGGAAGGAGGCCATGCTGCTTTTGAGCAGCTGCACAAAGGGGGAGCTGACCGGGTATTTTTCACTGCCGGCCAGCACGGAGTGCTCCAGAATGTGGAACACGCCGGTGTCATCGGAAGGGAAGGTGCCGAAGCCGATGCCAAAGGCCTTGTTGACGTCCTCGTTCTCCACCAGCAGCACGGCTGCGCCGCTGACGTCATGGGTGAGCAGGGTCAAAGTACCGTGCTGCTCGGGACAGTCCTCGGTGCGCAGGACGGTATAACCGGGATAGTGTGCCATTTTTATTCTCCTTTACGGGATGTTTTTCACAGAGGATGCGCCTGCGGCTCAGCCGCCGAACAGGCCGAAAAAGCTGGTGTGGGTCACGCCCAGCACAAGAAAAAGAGCAATCAGGGCGAACAGCACGCCGATGATGATGTCCATCTGGTGCACTGTGAGCGGGAATTTATCGTAAAGTTTTTCCTTGGGGTTTACAAAGTCCTTGTTGCCGTTGTCCAGCAGGCGCTTTTTGCCCTGCTCAAAATCGGCCTTCTGCGCCTGCAATTCAGCCTGCTGGCGGGCAAGTTCTGCCTCACGGGCGGCCAGTGCGGCCTCGCGGCGTTCAAGTTCGGTCTGGGTATCCGGGGTGGGCTGTGCCATGGAAAGTCCCTCCTGTAAGCATAAGATGTTTTCCTTATGATACCACAAAAAGTGTGGACAAAAAAAATGCACCCGCAGTACAAAGACTGCGGGTGCAAAGGGGGATGATGAGGAGATTACTTCTTAGCCAGATACTTGCGGATATCAATGGCGACAGCCACGATAATGACAAGGCCCTGGACGATATAGGTGTAAGAGGAGTTGACGTTCATAAACTGCAGAGCGACCTTCATCAGCTCAAAGACCAGAACGCCGACCAGAACGCCGGGCACGGTGCCGACGCCGCCGGTGGTGGAAACACCGCCGATGGTGCAGGCTGCGATGGCGTCCAGCTCATAGCCCTGTGCGGTGTTGACGGATGCGCCGCCGGACTTTGCAGCCAGCAGGCAGCCTGCCAGACCGAACATGCAGGAGGCCAGGATGTAGATGCGGATCTTGGTGGCGTTGACGTTGACACCGGCCACCTCAGCAGCAGCCTCGTTGCCGCCGATGGCGTACATGTACTTGCCGTGACGGGTCTTGTTGTACAGGAACCAGAAGCAGACAGCCACGATCAGGGCGATCCAGATCAGCACAGGAACAGCAAGGAGGGTGTCCTTTGCCAGTGCGGTGAAGTTGGAGTTCAGGGAGCCGATGGGGGTACCGCCGGTGTACACCAGACAGATACCGTAGACCACCTGCTGCATACCCAAGGTAGCAATAAAGGGCTGCACTTTCAGGTAGCTGACCACCAGACCGTTGCACAGACCCACGATGGCGCAGATGGCAATGACCAGAACGAACACCACGGGGGTGGGCAGGGTGGGCATATTGGGGTAGAACTTGCCGGAAGCGCCTTCGGTCTGCGCAAAAATGCAGGCAAGGCAGGCGGCAAAACCGGCCAGACGGCCAGCGGACAGGTCGTTACCGGTGGTGATCAGGCAGCCGGAAATGCCCAGCGCGATGATGTAGCGGATGGACACGTTCTTGAACAGGTTGATCATGTTGGTGCCGGAGAAGAAGTTGGGGTGAATGATGCCAACGATCAGGGTGACGGCCAGCATCATCATGATAATGGCATTGTTGCTGAGCCACTTGCCCACAGCCTTGCCATTCAATTTTTTGGTAGCTTCCACGATAGACAGCCTCCTTAATTACTGATTTGCCGCAGCTGCGTCAGGTGCGGTCTCGAACTGGGTAGCCAGCGCCATGATGTTCTCCTGCGTGGCATCCTTACCGTTGATAAAGCCGGTGATACGGCCATCGCACATGACCATGACACGGTTGGACATACCAATGATCTCGCTCATTTCAGAGGAGATCATAATGATGCTCTTGCCCTGCTTGGCCAGATCAGCGATGATGCAGTAAATTTCGTACTTTGCACCGACGTCGATGCCACGGGTAGGCTCGTCCAGAATGAGCACATCGGGGTTGTTGGCCAGCCAGCGGGCGATCAGCACCTTCTGCTGGTTGCCGCCGGAAAGGCTCTTGATCTGGGTCTTGGGGCTGGGCACCTTGATGGCCATCTTTTCCTTGTTGGTAGCCACCAGATCGAGGATCTTTTTGTTGTCCAGCATAATGGGGCCCTTGCGCAGGGCGTCCAGAGAAGCGATGGAGATGTTATCGGCAACGCTCAGCACGCCCAGAATGCCGGTGGCACGGCGGTCCTCGGTCAGCAGAGCAACGCTCTTCTGAATGGCGTCGCGGGGCTGCTTGATGTTGACCTCTTCACCCTTGATCCACACCTTACCGGAGGTATGGGCACGCAGGCCGAAGATGCCTTCCATCAGCTCGGTACGCTGAGCGCCCACCAGACCGGCAACGCCCAGAATTTCGCCCTTTTTCAGCTCAAAGCTGCAATGGCGGAAGGAGCGGGGATGGATGGAGGTAAAGTCCTCCACCTTCATCATGACCTCGTCCGAGGGCACGTTCTCCAGCGGGGGGAACAGGTTAGACAGCTCACGGCCGACCATCTTTGCAATGATCTCTTCCTTGGTCATGTTGGCAACGTCCCACTTGCCAATGTACTGGCCATCGCGCATGATGGTAACTTCGTCTGCGATGACCTTGATCTCGTCCATCTTGTGGCTGATGTAAACCAGTGCAACGCCCTGCTCCTTCAGCTCACGCATGATGCGGAACAGGCTCTCGACCTCGTTTGCGGTCAGAGAGGAGGTGGGCTCGTCTAGGATCAGCACCTTGCAGTTTGCGGAAACAGCCTTTGCAATTTCCACCATCTGCATCTGGGCGATGCTCAAAGAGCCCAGCTTTGCATGGGGGTCGATGTCCAGCTTCAGTTTCTTCAGCAGTTCATCGGTATCTTTGTACATTTTGGGCATGATCCACAACGGTGACGATGCCGTATTTCTTGGTGGGGTAGCGCCCCAGCCAGATATTCTCGGCCACAGTACGGGCCGGAATGGGCTGCAGCTCCTGATGCACCATGGCGATGCCACGATCCAGTGCATCCAGCGGGGTGGGGATGTTTACCTTCTGCCCCTCGTATTCGATCTCGCCCTCGTCCATCTTGTAAATGCCGAACATGCATTTCATCAGAGTGGACTTACCGGCGCCATTTTCACCCATCAGAGCCATGACTTTGCCGGGACGGAGCTCCAGCTGAGCATGATCCAGGGCTTTGACACCGGGGAAGGTCTTGACCACGCCTTTCATTACCAGACGGTATTCTGACATTCCGCAAAAGCCTCCTTTATGGTTGTTTACAGGCGGGCAGGTTTTTTCTAAAATAAGGCGCGTGCGCGGAGAAGATTTCTCGCACGCACGCGCTTTTTAGCTTTCGTTCAAGCCGTTAAGGCCTGCTGCGCACCTTGCATTGGTTCCGGGAAACTTTAGTCTTCCTTCAGGTACTGAGAAGCGTTGTCCTTGGTGACCTTGACGTAGTCGACCCAGTAGTACTTCTCAACATCCTTGCCCTCGACGAACAGCTTGGTAGCCTCGGCAGCCTTGGTAGCCTGACCAACGTCGTCGTTCAGAACGGTACCGGTCATGTTGCCATCGACAACGTTCTGCACAGCCTCTACCAGAGCATCGACGCCGACCAGGTAGACGTCCTTGCCAACGGTACGGCCAGCCTGCTCGATGGACTGCAGAGCGCCCAGTGCCATTGCGTCGTTGTTGCAGAAGACGACTTCGATCTTGTCGCCGTACTGAGACAGAGCGTTTGCAACGTCCTGCTGAGCGGTGGTCTGATCCCAGTTATCCAGGTACTCGTACAGGCACTCAACTTCCTTGCCGGCATCGGTCAGAGCCTTGATGGAGTACTCGGTGCGGTACTGAGCGTCGATGTTCTCGGGGTCGCCCTTGCACATAATGTAGGTGATCTTGCCGTCGCCGTTGATATCGCCCTGAGTCTCGGTCTCGAGGATCAGCTCGCCCTGATAAGTACCGGACTGACGAGCGTCAGCGCCAACGTAGCAGCACTTGCCCTTGTAGGAATCCAGAACGCTCTCCTCGGGCTCACGGTTGATGAACACGATGGGGGTGCCGGAGGGAGAAACGGTGTCAACGATGGTCTGAGCGGAAGTGGTCTGGACGGGGTTGATGACCAGCACGTCCACGCCCTGCTGCAGGAAGGTGTTGATCTGTTCGGTCTGGGTGTTCTGGTCGTTTTTGCCGTCCATGATGGTGACGGAGTAGCCCATGTCCTTCAGGTAGCCTTCCAGATCAGCGCGGTACAGGGTCATGAAGTTATCAGCAAACTGATAGATGCAAACGCCGATGTTGGCAGAGCCGTTGGTAGCAGCGGCAGAAGCAGCGGTGGAAGAAGCAACGCTGGAAGCAGCGGTGCTGGTGGAGGAAGAGCCGCCGCAAGCGGTCATAGCAGCGGTAGCGCCCACAACAGCGGAAGCCTTCAGGAAGTCGCGACGAGAAATCATTTTCATAATAGTAATCTCCTTCATTTGTGTGTCACAGCATATTCACAGACGCATTTGTCGCATGTGTCCGTAATCCCTGACAGTATTATACCCTTGTATGGGGGTGTTCCGCAAGAGAATAAGTTCACAATATTGGTGCAAATGTTTTGTTACGTTTCTACAAAAGCGGACCAAAGGTTACAAAATCTTTTCGCGAATTATCACAATTTTTCATGCCGATGCAACCAACATACAAATATGATGCAGGTATGTAAAAAAACATGCTTGAACATGACTGAATGTTGCATGACTGCTAAAAAACCGCGAAAAGGAGCGATACATTTTTTGAAAGATATTTTCAGGGATACTACACAGCGGAAAGAAAACGCCTTTTATACACTCTTACCGGAAGGGAAAAACAACACGGGTCGAGAAAAATGTTTACTCCCCGGGTGGGGCGGCACTGTACCTTTATAGTAACAGGGCGGTTAGGGCGCAGCGAACGTTTTTGGTGGCAGTGCCCGAAATACGAGCGGCCATTTTTTGCGCGCCGCGCCAGTCGGGATAACAAAACTGACGAAACTGCGTTGTGTTTTGAAAGCGTAAAATATACAATGAGGAAAACAACTGCACAAAAATACCCACTGGCCCTGCAAAAGTGCACACTGTCGGGCACGGCGGGCAGGTGATATCCTGTGTACAGAGCCCGGGACACCGGACGAAAGGAGGAAGAACATCATGGGGCAGACAAAGCCCGCCGCCGGGCTGAAGAGCCTGAACCGCGCCGCCGATACCCTGAGCACCCTGCTGGCGCAGGAGGTGAAGGAGCTGAACGAGCGGCAGAAGGCCGCCCGGCGGGAGAACACCCCCGACCCCGGCAGTGATGAAGGGGCTGAAGGAGGCTACCGCCGTGCTCAAGGATCTGGCGGGCGTGGTAAAGACCCTGAACGATCAGGGCACAGAGCTGGAAGGAACAGAGTGCGGCGTGGTGCTGCTGCCGCCGGTGGAACAGGAGGAAAAGGCATGAGCAGGACCGAGCGGGCAGTCATCGTGTGGAAGCCGCAGCCCCGCGAGCTGGAATTTATGCGCAGACCGGAGCCGGAGGCGCTGTACGGCGGTGCGGCGGGCGGCGGCAAGAGCGATGCACTGCTCATTGAAGCGCTGCGGCAGGTACACATCCCGCATTACCGGGCGC
>ENA-OQDT01000562-OQDT01000562.1-human-gut-metagenome-genome-assembly--contig:-NODE-562-length-24159-cov-3.511942_pt1 | contig 24159 bp, 28 predicted proteins | sample MGYA00242786_ERZ504617 | MGnify/ENA primary metagenome ERZ504617 (study PRJEB26092, sample SAMD00036337) | human gut metagenome | host: Homo sapiens | study: EMG produced TPA metagenomics assembly of...
TGTCTGCGGTAAAAAACCTGAAACCGCTAATCTGCAGGACCTGCTGATTTATGTGACCAAGGGACTTTCCGAAATAACAACCCGCCTGCGCTCTGAGGCAAGAAATCCCAGCAGCCATCGACCGGCTGATCACTACTAACCTGTTTATGACCATCACTAACGCTAATTTTGACGATGACCGTTTTATCGACAGAATCAATGAAACTCTATCCAGCCGTGACGAACTGTTTGAACAGCTCCATGACGATACAGGACTGAGCGATGCCGCTTCTTGGCAATATCGTACCGCAGAAGAAAGGACCTTAAAAGCTGACAAGGTGGGAGTACTGGACACCGGGAATGAAGACTTACGCAGTCTGCGTGAGCTGACCCTCTACGGCTTAAAGGGTATGGCTGCTTACAACAAACACGCTAACGTTCTGGGTTACGCCGATACAGCTATCGATGCCTTTTTGCAGAAAGCTTTAGCAAAAACCTTAGATGACAGTCTGAGTACCGATGACCTGACATCCCTTGTCCTGGAAACAGGCAGCTTCGGCGTCAAAGTTATGGCACTGCTTGATACTGCCAACACTTCGACCTATGGCAACCCTGAGATCACAAAAGTTGAGCTTGGTGTCAGAAACAATCCCGCGATTCTTATTTCCGGACACGACCTGCGTGATTTAGAAATGCTGCTGGAACAGACTGCTAATACAGGCGTCGACGTTTATACCCATTCTGAAATGCTGCCGGCACATTATTATCCGGCTTTCAAGAAATATCCTCATTTTGCAGGCAACTACGGCAACGCCTGGTGGAAACAAAAAGAAGAATTCGAAGCCTTCAATGGTCCGATCCTTCTGACTACCAATTGTCTAGTGCCTCCCAAAGAGAGCTACAAAGATCGTATCTACACTACAGGCTCGGTAGGTTTTTCCGGCTGTAAACATATTGATGGAGAAATCGGGGAAACAAAAGATTTCTCTGCTATCATTGAACACGCTAAAAAGTGCCCTCCTCCCACACAGCTGGAAAGCGGCGAACTTGTAGGAGGGTTTGCACATCACCAGGTCCTCGCTCTGGCAGATAAAGTCGTTGACGCAGTCAAAAGCGGAGCCATCAAAAAATTTGTTGTTATGGCAGGCTGTGACGGACGCAGCCCGGCACGTAATTACTATACAGATTTCGCGAAAGCTCTGCCACAGGATACTGTTATCCTGACTGCCGGCTGTGCCAAATATAAATATAATAAGCTGCCGCTCGGCGATATCGGCGGCATCCCCCGTGTTTTAGACGCAGGTCAATGCAACGACTCCTATTCGCTGGCGCTGATCGCACTCAAGCTGAAAGAAGTTTTTGGCTTGGATGATATCAACCAGCTGCCTATTGTTTACAATATCGCCTGGTATGAACAAAAGGCCGTTATCGTTCTTCTGGCACTGCTTTCCCTGGGCGTTAAAAATATTCATCTCGGCCCTACTCTGCCAGCCTTCCTGTCGCCAAATGTTGTCAATGTCTTGATCGAAAACTTTGGTATTGCCGGAATCACTGATGTAGATACTGACCTGGAAATATTTTTTGGTAAAAATTAAACCTGCATAAAAAAGACGAGTCCGTTAGGACTCGTCTTTTTGCTTATAATTCATCCAGTTCCATAATACAGCTGGCCAAAAGCAGCGCTCTTTCAGTTAATGTAGCTACCTCTATATACTCACTGTCGCTGTGAGCCCCGGCGCCGCAGGGTCCTACACCGCACAGAGTGGGTGCACCTGTCATGGCCGGCCAGGCCGCGTCAGAAGCCCCGCCAACATATTGCTGACCCGGTTTTGCCAACCCGAGCTTTTCAGCCTGACTTGCATAGTGTTCGTACAGCCGCTGCACTCCGGGTGTAGTTTCAAATGGCATAAATTTAATCACATTGCCAGTTACCGTAGTCTTAGTATGAGGAACATAATTCGTTTCTACAATCCGCTGCACATCGGCAATAGACTTTTCTGCTTCGACAATAGTTTTAAAGCGCACATCAACCTCGCCAACGGCCTTATCAGCAACAATATTAGCCATAGTACCGCCGCTGACAACACCAACATTATATGTAGTCCCAACAGCAAAATTATTGAGAGCATGGATAGCTACTGTTTTCTGTGCCAGTTCCAAAATCGCACTGGCGCCTTTTTCAGGTTCATTCCCCGCATGTGAAGCGATCCCCTCTACTACCAGCGTTGGCCTGGTAGTTCCCTTCCGGCCCGTAACGACGCTGCCGTCAACGCGTCCAAATTCCAGATTAAAAACAGCATCCTTCCCTGCGCCCGCTTTTTTGAACTGTGCCACCGCATCAGTAAAAGGATGTGACATTTCTTCATCACCGCACAGTAAAACGGTCATATCCGTCTCCTGCCAGCCATTCTCCAGCAAGGCCCTGATTACATATAAAGCCATAACCAGCCCGCCTTTCATATCCAGTACGCCTGGGCCGTAAGCCCGTCCGTTTTCAACCTTGAATGGGCGAACCGCCGCTGTACCTTGATTGAACACCGTATCCATATGCCCTGAAAACAGTACCTGCTTTTTACCGGGCTGCGCTTTCCTAGCAAGCAGCTGTACAGGAGCACCATCAGTTTCCAGATATTCTACAGTAAATCCCAGCACTTCTAAGAACGCTCCTATTCTCTGTGCCACCGCATTTATACCGGCCAAAGCATCTGCTCCTGAATCAATATTCACCAATTCTTCCAGTAATTGCAGCATCCCCTGCTCTGATCCTCTGATCTGATCTAAAATTTTCGTTTTCATCAAAACTCTCCTCTGCATAAATACAAGTATAATTCTTATATTATTCGCTTACTATGCTTTTTTTCCTGCTTTTTGCTCATAAAAAATCATATTTTCAGAAAATTTATAAATGAATTCCAAAATAAAAAACAGTATGAGATTTAATCCCATACTGTTTTTTTATGCTTAACCGCTTATTACTGCATTTCATCCAGATGCATGATACACATCGCCAGGAGCTGCGCTCTTTCAGTCATCGACGGCACGAATAAATACTCATTATTACTATGAGCACCTACAGCCTGCGGACCCATCCCGCATAAAGTCGGCGCACCGACCATGGCCGTCCAGGCAGAATCAGCACTGCCGCCGACATATAAAGCTCCCGGGACTGGCAGCCCCAGCTTTTCAGCCTGTTTAGACAAATGATCATACAGCTTTTGTACGCCGTCAGTAGTTTCCAGCGGCATAAACTCGATCCTGTTTTCTGTTACAGTAGTTGTTGTATTGGTCACATAAGTTTTTGCCGCTATTGCTTCCACACTTTTTATTGCTTTTTCAGCTTCTTCAGCTGTTTTAAATCTGATATCGACACGTGCCTCTGCGCGATCGGCGACAATATTTGCCAGGCTCCCGCCATTAAAAACGCCTACGTTATAGGTAGTTCCGACTTCTAAATCAGTTAACGCATGTAAAGCAATAGTTTTATGGCAAAGTTCTAAAACAGCGCTGGCGCCTTTTTCAGGTTCGTTTCCGGCATGGGCAGCGGTACCTTTTACAGTCAGCACCGGGCGAATAACGCCTTTACGCCCGATAACTACACTGCCGTCTGCGCGTCCTGGTTCCATATTGAAAACAGCATCTTTGCCCAGACCTTCTTTTTTAAACCATTCTACAGCATCTGTCAATGGGTGCGCCGGTTCTTCATCTCCGCAGAAGAAAAGCGTCAGGTCAGTATCATCCCAGCCATTATCCAACAATGCCTTAACTGTATAAAGTGAAATCGCTATCCCTGCCTTCATATCCATAACACCGGGACCATAAGCCTTGCCATCTTCGATCCTGAACGGTCTGGCAGCCGCCGTCCCCTTAGGAAAAACCGTATCCATATGTCCCATCAGCATAACTTTTTTCTTGCCCGGACGCGGACGTTTAGCAAGTACATGTGTAGGCGCATTCGGTGTTTCGATATACTGCACCTCAAACCCATACGGCGTTAAAAAGTCGCCTATGATATGAGCAACCTCATCAATCCCCTCCAAAGCATCATAGCCTGAATCGATATTAACGATCTGCGCCAAAGTATCCAGCATGGCAGTTTCTGATTTTTTGATCTGTTCTAAAATTTTATTTTCCATTTTTCTGCTCCTGTTTTCAATAATATCTTTATCTTATTCGCTCTTCTTCCGCTTTTTCCTGCCAATAGCAATACTTATAAAATACAGCGTAGCGGCTGAGGTTTCCCTGTCAGTGATTTCGCACCGCCTGCCGTTACCAGATACGTATTCTCTGTACCGACCATACCGATTCCCGGTAAAGCTATCTTAGGCTCGACAGCAAAAACCATACCCGCCTCCAGCTTCCCTTTGAAACCGTTTGCCAGCGCAGGAGATTCGTCCATCACCAACCCGATACTGTGTCCTAAAAATTTGCCGCCGTTCATAAACCCGTTTTCATACTGTGGATCAAACTGTTCCATTACCTGCCGGTAGATATTTTCGATCACAATGCCCGGCTGCAGCAGCGATGCTGTCAGTTCTTCCAGAAAAACACAGTGCTCATAAGCAGCCCTGATTTTATCACTGAAAGGATCCTGATCTAAATCTCCATAATAATACACCACTGTTTTATCAGTATGATAACCATCCACACCGCAGGGTATATCCAGATATACTAAACGCCCAGCCTGCAGCTTACGAAAAGCAGAGCCGATCGACTGTACAGCGACACAAGTGCCGCCTGTACCGCCGGGGCCGTCAAAAGCTGTTTTCACCAGACCGCTTTTCCCAAAAGAAGCCAGACCCACAACATCCTCACCTAAAGGCAAATTAAAACGCGCTACCCCGTGCGAACCTCGACGCAGCATTTCTGCATACAGGTTGACTGCCAGTTCTGCCTCGCTCACACCTTGAACAATAAACCGCGGCGCCAGTTCATCTAAAACATTGCGATGAATAGAACCTGATTTTCTCATCAGTGCCAGTTCATAAGGGCTTTTTATCAGTCGCAGCTCACTTATCACACTGTCCATCCCTGCCTCAGAGGCAAAAGGCAAATATTTATACAACAGCTGCTGCCATTCCAATGTCGCTGTTTTATTTTCCAAGTATACCTTAGCAGGCAGCGGCTGATAAAACTCAGCCAAAGTACGAAAACTTTTCATCGGACGGATATCCTGCAGCAACGATTCATTGCAGGCACGTTCATAACTGCGCCTGACCCATAAAATCTCGTCCTGCGGCCTGATTACCAGTACACCATCCTGCATTGTACCAGCAAAATAATACATATTGACTTTATGGTTGACGATGGCTATTTCCCAGCCGGGAAATTCTCTGTCCATAACGGCTCTGAATTTATTCAGGCGTGCCTGCAGCTCATCAGCAGGTACGCGCCGCAGCTGCTCTGTCATCATGATCTCATGCTCTAAAATAGTCATTGTTTCACTCCTTTAAAAAAGTATTTTCTATTATCTTACCATAAATAATGAAACAGGGCCGATATTAAATATCAGCCCTGTTTCCCTCATTCAGCCTCATATATTTTTAAATAATCCTGTAAAATCTAAAAGTGGCAAAGTAATCTGCCGGAGTCTCCGCACGGCGAATCAATTCCGTACTGCCGTCCTCCTTCAAGCAGCACTTCCGCACTGCGCAGTTTACCATTATAATTGTAGCCCATGGCAAAACCATGTGCTCCCGCATCATGAATAAAGAGCAGATCACCGATATTGATTTCCGGCAGCATCCTGTCGATAGCAAATTTGTCGTTATTCTCGCACAAACCGCCGGTAATATCATATTTATGATCGCAGGGCGCATCCTCCTTACCCATTACGGTAATGTGATGATAGGACCCGTACATGGCTGGACGCATCAGATTAGCCGCGCAGGCATCCAGTCCGATATACTCTTTATAGGTATGTTTAACGTGGATGGCTTTAGCAACAAGCGCCCCATAGGGAGCCAGCATATAACGGCCCATCTCTGTAAAAATTTTTACGTCTCCCATTCCTGCAGGCACCAGGATATCCTCAAAAGCCTGACGTACGCCTTCGCCGATAACCATAATATCATTGCCCTCCTGATCGGGACGATAAGGTATACCGACACCGCCGGACAGATTGATGAACTCAATATGCGCTCCTGTCTCTTCCTTCAATTCCACAGCGACCTGGAACAATATCCGTGCCAGTTCCGGATAATAATCATTAGTCACAGTATTGCTGGCCAGAAAAGCGTGCATTCCAAAATGTTTAACACCCTTGCTTAAAAGAATTTTATAAGCTTCTGTCATCTGCTCTCTGGTCATACCATATTTGGCGTCACCGGGATTATCCATAATATTGTTGGCAATGGCAAAATGCCCGCCTGGATTGTAACGGCAGCTGACCGTATCCGGGATATCAGCAACTTTTTCCAGAAAGTCGATATGAGTGATATCATCCAGATTGATAGTGACATTCAATTGCCTTGCCAGCTGAAAATCTTCTGCCGGCGTTGCATTGGACGAAAACATAATTTCATCGCCTTTAAAACCAACGGCATCGGCCATCTGCAGTTCCGTATACGAAGAACAATCCGCACCGCAGCCTTCCTCATGCAATATTTTCAATATTGCCGGGTTAGGAGTAGCTTTAACGGCAAAATATTCTTTAAAGCCCTGATTCCAGGCAAACGCCTTATTCACACGACGCGCAGTTTCACGGATAGCCGTTTCATCATATAAATAAAACGGCGTTGCATACTGTGCGGCGATCTCATCTAACTTTTCTTTACTTACAAAGGGTTTTTTACTCATTCTTTCTCACCTTTCTCTGCTTCAGGAAGCAATTCTATCAATTTTATTTCATTTTTCAAAGCATCCTTAAATAAATCTACCAGATTCTGTTTGCTGGAATATAAACAGGTTGAATTACTGCCATCAGCCAGATCTCCTGTCAAAACCTCCTGTGAATCGGCGATCAGACGGATCTGGCTATTGGGTTTATGCGCATAATAAATAATCGCACCCTCCAAAACAAAAGGCCTGCCGGTAATAATGACCACCTTTAATCCCCGACCTACCGCCTCAGTCAATTCACCACGTAAAGCTTCTATAGCCGAATCTGTTGCCGAAACATAAATACGGGCTTTAGCCTTAACAATCGTATTTTTGAGCTTATTGATGATTTCGGTCGCTCCCTTGATCGTAATATAACCATCAACGCTTTGTGACGTACTTGGAAGCTCACGCAGTAATTCTTCTTTCAGTTCCTGCAGTCTTCTTACCCTGTTTTCGCAAAACTCATCCAAGGGCACCGGCGTATATCTTGTAGCCTTATCCTCAAGCACATAAGCAGCGCCTTTTTCTACCAGACCTGCCAGCGCCGTATAAGTATTAGATCTGGAAATACCTGTCAGCTTTGTCGCTTCATAGCCGGTCAGCCGTCCTTCTGCCAGCAGGGTCAAATACAGCGTAGCTTCCTGTCTGGTTAGATTAAAATAAGTAAGTTTTTCAATAATATCCATATTTCACCTTCATTGTTCCTACATAAGAACACTATAAGTGATTTTTCTAAGTTTGTCAAGGCTAACTTATATTTTTCATATATTTATGAAAAACAACAAAATTCATCAGCTATCAAAATCGTAGTTATCGCTTCAATATTTTACGATAAATTGATAAATTCAGCAGAAAATTATTTTTATAATTAAAATTTATTATCTTGTATTTTAAATTCAAATATTATAAGATTATATAAATAGTATTTATAATTCAAATTATTCTAATTTTTTAAATCTTTTTCGGAGTTGATTCCCCCATGAAAAATTTAGGCAAAATAAGCGTTATCGTTTTATTTTTGTTATCGATATTCGTAGGCAGCTTTACTGTTTACTCAATCAGCAAAGTACAATCCTACGGAACACTCATCAATTACCTGGGCATCGCCAGAGGCGCTACTCAGCGGCTCGTCAAGCTTGAGCTGCAGCAGCAGCCTCACGATGAGCTTATAGCTTATATCGACGATATCATTTATGACCTTAAAAACACCGACGGTAAATACGGTTTGGAAAAAATTCCCAATGTTGATTATCAGCAGCAGTTTTCCGCCCTCAATACACTATGGCATCGGGTAAAAAGCAATATTTACGCCGTGCGCCAAAACCCTGCCAATTCACCACTGCTGCTGCAGTCCAGCGAAGTACATTTTGAGATCGCCAATAATACTGTTTTCGCTGCTGATAACTATACTACTTCCAAAAGTCACCAGCTGACACTTCTTTCTGCTTTAATGCTGGCAGGCATCATTATCATGTGGATCGCCTTATTTATGGTGTACCTGCGTAAATTATATTCACTGGAAAGCAGCAACAAAACACTTTATGATATAACGACAAAAGACCCGCTTACCGGTGCTTATAATTTTGAAACATTTAAGAAAAAAGCTCAGAAACTACTCACACAAACGACTAAAAATATTCGCTGAGCTATGTTGATTTTGCTGATTTTAAATATATCAACGACGTTTTCGGGTATAAATACGGCGATGAGATCCTTATCAATTATGCCGCTACCATTAGTAACGAACTGCGTACAGGAGAAGTGCTGGGGCGTGTTTCCGCCGATAATTTCGTTATTCTGCGTTACTATAATGAGAAAAACGACATTATGGTCCGGCAGCAGCAGGTCGATATCAAAATAACAGAATCATGCATGATATGTACGGTGGTCAGGCAGTTTCTGTTCAATGCGGTATCTGCTATCTGGAGGACCTGGCAGAGGATCTGCAGATAGAAGGTATTTTAGACCGTGCAAATTATGCGCGTAAAACTGTAAAAACAGGACTTAACAGAAAATATGCTGTTTATGATGAAAGTATCCGTAAACAGCTGCGTTATGAAAAATCCATCGAAAACCGTATGCTGAAATCACTGGAAAATGAAGAATTCCTCGTTTACTTTCAGCCCAAGGTCGACTTGCAGACAGGTCTGGCAACACAGGCCGAAGCGCTGGTACGCTGGCAGACAGATGAAGGACTGATCATTCCGCCTGATAAATTCATTCCCATCTTTGAAAAGAAATATCTTATCTCATCACTTGACCAGTATGTATTTAAAAAGGTATGCGCTTTTATCAGACGGCGCCTCGATGCTGGCCTTCCTGTAAATACAATCTCCGTCAATGTTTCCCGACTGCAATTTTACAATTCAGATTTTGTAAAAACATATGAAGATATCAAAAACAAATTCCGTATCCCTGATCACCTTTTAGAAATAGAAATTACAGAATCAATCGCCTTTGATAATGTGACCTTTCTCGAAAAAACAGTCAGTGAACTGAAAAGTAAAGGTTTTTTGATTTCTATTGATGATTTCGGTAACCGGGTTCTCTTCTTAAGCCTTTTGAAAAATATTCCTATTGATGTGCTCAAAATCGATCAAAGCTTTTTCAGAGAAAGTATCCACAAAGAAAAAGACAACATCGTTATTAAAGGTATTATCGATCTCGTCAATAAATTAAGCATCCGAACTGTCGCCGAAGGTATCGAAACTGCCGAACAGGTAGCCTTCCTTAAATCTGTCAACTGCAATATGATCCAGGGGTATTTTTTCTACAAACCGCTGCCTGAGGATAAATTTGAGGCAATATTGAACAAAGAATACGCAGTCAAAAAAACAGCTCCTGCAACTGACTCAAAAGTTTTAGCTGCGGAAAACTGGACTCTGCAAAATAATTAACTATCTGTTTTCTTATATAAAATAGCCTGTGCATTTAAATGCACAGGCTATTTTGCGTAAACAAAGCCAAAACATATTTTTATAACGACAGCAGCTGCGCCTTTAATAACGCTTTCTAAAAATACGATGCAGCGTAATACAAAAAAATAACCAGGTCGCTCCAGCTGCATAACCGGCTAAAATATCCGTCGGATAATGCACCCCCAGATAAACACGGCTCAGGCCGATAAGCAGGATATAAATGCCGGCTGCCGCCATCAATCCCCAGCGCAGCGGTTTACTTCGCAAGCCTAATCCTGCAAAATATGCCAGGATGCCATAAAAACAAATCGCTCCCATAGCGTGACCGCTGGGAAAACTGTAACCACTTTCAGCAATCACAGGGAAAATATCTGGCCTTACACGTTCAAAAATGCGTTTCAGTACCTGATTTAAAATACCACCACCGCATAAACAGACTAGATAAAGATACAGCCTGTCTTTTTGCCTGCTGTATAAATACCAGCAGCAGACAAGCGCACTTGCCAGAAGATAAAAAGTACTGGACCCGCTTGCCGTAACGAGCATTACCTCTGCTGTCAGCGGCGGTGTAACAAACTGCTGTACATAAGCAATAAACTGCAGCTCCAGCTGTTGCAATGCCGGCTTAATAAAAGTATGCTCAGCTATTTCTACCAGCACTTCCATCAGCACGATACTGATAACCAAAGTAACCAGCAAATACAAATAAGGGCGCCGTAAAGCCATACGTACAATGGCGTCCCGCAGATTACTCATTGCTGCCTCACTTTCCTAACCGTTCAGTTATATATATTTCAGACTTCAGCTAAAGTCTTTAAAGTTTTTTCCAGTACTTTTACTGCCTGAGTAACAGACTGAAAATCACTGCTCTCTTCTTTGGAATGGCTGACACCATTTATACTTGGTACAAAAATCATTCCTGTAGGTACGCCGCTTGCTGCAAAAATCTGTGCATCATGTCCTGCCCAGCTGGGCATGGCCTGAAAACTGACACCGCACTCAGCCGCAGACTGCTCAATAACTTTCCTGACTGACTCTGACAACGGTACAGCAGCCACATGAAAATCATTCTCCTTTGTAATCACGACACCGCTTTTACTCGCCGTCCGCTCTAGTAAACTCATGATCTTTGCACGAACCTCTGCTAAAACCCTATCGTCAGCAGCCCTTGTTTCAATAGCAAGCTGCACTTTTCCAGGCACGATGTTCACAGCATTGGGAGCGACATTCAACTGACCCACGGTAGCTACGAACCTGTCATCAGCTTCAGCAAGCTCCTTGACTCCTAAAATGACTTCCGCTGCCGCAGCCAAAGCATCTCTGCGGCGCCTCATGCTAGTGGTCCCGGCATGGTTAGCTTCTCCATGTAAAGTCAGGAATAATCTATCGTAGCCTACAATAGCAGTCACCGCCCCGCAGGTCAGGCCACGTTCCTCCAAATCAGCGCCCTGTTCGATATGCAGTTCTACAAAAGCCGCCAGATCCTGAAACCCTACTGCGGCATCCTGCAACGCGCTATGCGGCAGTCCGGCTGCCTGCAGACATTCGGCCAGGGAGCCGCCTGTCAAATGCACGATAGACTCCGGCTGCTGTTTTTTTAAATTCGCCGCCGCGTACACGTACGCCAAAGCAAGCCATACCAAAAGCTGTGCACTCTTCTTCGATCGTCGCAATTACCTGTACTGTTCGTTTCGGGCGATAGCCCTCTTCCTGCCAGCTGCGCACACATTCCAGTGCTGCGACGATACCCAAAGCTCCGTCAAAATTTCCGCCTGCCGGTACGGTATCGAGGTGTGAACCGCTCATGACGGCAGTCAGTTCAGGCTCTCGTCCCACATAAGTCCCAATCAGATTCCCAATCGGGTCTACCTCTGCCAGCATGCCCGACTCCAGCATTTCCCGCTGCAAAAAAGCCTGCGCCGCCAAATACTCTGCCGTATAGGAAAGACGCGTCGTCCCACCCTGCGGTAATGTTCCGTAAGCAGCCAAAGCAGCTATAGTTTTCTTAATCCGCTCATATTGTATCGCCATAAAAATCTCTCACTTTAAAAATAGTCAGCCAGCTCTGAAGCGTGATCCAAAATAATGTCAGGCTTGATGCTGCCATGCTCCACGTCAGCTAAAGTTGCCTCGCCGGTCAGAACCAGTATTGATAAAACACCGTTATTGAGCCCAAAAGCAATATCTGTCGATAAACGGTCGCCAACCATGGCAATTTCTTCCCGTTTATAGCCTGTCCTGGCTGTAATAACATCGATCATATAGTGATAGGGCTTGCCTAAAATCTGCTGCGGGGCCTTCCCTGTAGCAGTTTTAATCAGCTCGATCATGGCCCCGCAATCGGGAATAAATTCTCCGCCTTCGATCGGGCAGCGTACATCCGGGTGCGTTGCTACATAAGGCACGCCCCTGTCGATAAGTCTGCAGGCAATAGTCAGTGTTTCGTAATTCAAAGACATATCAAACCCAACCACAACAAAATCAGTACCTTCTTCCAGTGTCGTCGTTATGGTAAAGCCTGCCTCACGAATAGTTTTCTTCAGCTGTTCCGTCCCTAAAACAAATAATCTGGCCGCCGGCCGAAGCTGCTGCATATAATAAACAAAAGCATCCGAGGATATCAAAACATTATCACGAGTTACCTGTATCCCCATCCGCCCCATTTTTTCCACATAATGCTCGTGTCCTTTGGAGGAATTATTAGTTACCAGATAAAAATCACGTTCTGCGGCACGTAATTTCTGAAAAATACATCCATCCCGGGATTAATGTATTGCCTAAATTAATCGTACCATCCATATCAAACAAAAAACACTTGATATTTTTAAGTTTTGCACATTGTTTTTGATCAGTCATGCCAAGCTCCTATAATTCATAATCATATGTTTATTATATAGTATTTTACTGTTGAGGTAAAATTTTTCCCGCTTTATTTAGACTTTATTTTTTAAAGTTACTTGTTTTTTTATTCTTTTAGTGTTAAACTAAATAAGAACAGTAAAGGAGCGTGTTTAACTTATGAAAAAATATGACGCATTGATCATCGGCTTTGGCAAAGGTGGAAAAACACTGGCAGCTGCCCTCGGCAAAAAAGGAATCAAAACAGCTGTTATTGAAAAATCTCCGCTGATGTACGGCGGTACCTGCATAAACATCGGCTGTATTCCTAACAAAAAAACTCATCCATACTGCAGCTGACGCTAAAAAAAAATCAGCAGGCAGATTATTCTGAAAAAAATAATTTTTATGCTGCTGCCATTCGTGAAAAAAAATACTTTAACTGCGCTTTTTGCGTCAGAAAAACTATGATAATGTCGCTGCAGCTGCAGATATTTATACCGGTGCCGCCCGTTTTCAGACTGACCATACGGTAGAAGTCCAGTTGCCGGACGGAAAAATATCTTTATACGGCGAAAAAATTTTTATAAATACCGGTTCTGAACCAGTCATTCCTCCAATCACAGGCTTACAGCTGAGCAAGCGTGTTTATACCAGTACTACTTTAATGGAACTCAGCACCCTGCCACAAAGACTGTTTATCATCGGCGGTGGCTATATCGGTCTGGAATTTGCCGCCATGTATGCTAATTATGGCTCCATGGTCACTGTTCTGGAATACGGCAATACCTTCATCCCGCGTGAAGACCGCGATATCGCCAATGTTATCCAAACACGTTTGGAAGAGCTGGGCGTTCGCTTTATCTTTAATGCACAGGTCGATGAAATAACCGACGAAAACGAATTGACTACTGTCAGCTATCTTGAGCGCAGCAGCGGTATGTCCGTTAAAATTCCAGCTGACGCTGTATTGGTAGCCACAGGACGCAAAGCAAGCACAGCAAGCCTTAATCTTGAAGCCGCCGGCGTTGCCGTAAATGAACGCGGCGAAATCATCGTCAATGAATTACTGCAGACAACCGTCCCTCATATCTGGGCGCTTGGTGACGTTAAAGGCGGACTGCAGTTCACTTACATCTCCCTGGATGACTTCCGCATTATTAAAGAGCAGCTTTTCGGTCAAAACGACCGTACAACAGCTAACCGGCCGCCTGTCGCCTATTCCGTTTTTCTAGACCCTACCTTTGCACGCGTCGGCCTCAGTGAAGCAGAAGCACTGCTGTCCGGCCATAAGATCAAAGTTGCCAAAATCGCAGAAGCAGCCAGTCCCAGGGCTCGCCTGTTTGGCAGCACTTCCGGTTACCTGAAGGCTATTGTTGATGCTGAAAGCAACAAAATCCTCGGTGCGGCATTTTTCTGCAGCGAAGCCTCGGAAATCATCAATATCGTCCAACTGGCAATGAAGGCCGACCTGGATTATACCGTTCTGCGGGATAATATTTATACACATCCTTCTATGAGCGAATTTTTAAATGATTTGTTTTCAACTTTAGATTAAAGGAGTATTTTTATGAGTCAGCAATATCCCTTTCAATGTAATATCGCTCAAGCACTCAATATTATCGGCGACAAATGGTCTCTGCTCATTCTGCATGGTATTATGAGCGGACACCAGACCTATAAAGAGATTTACAACAGCCTGGAAGGCCAGATTGCCAGCAATCTGCTTTCCAGCCGCCTGAAAGCGCTTGAAGCCGACGGACTGATCAGCAGCGATTTATACCAGAAGCATCCGCCCCGCTACCGTTATACACTTACACCTGCTGGCGAGGATTTGAATATCGTTTTTAACAGCCTGGTGCTTTGGGGTGAAAAACATCTTACTACCTGCTATAAACGCCTGATCCATAAAAGCTGTAATCATACTGTAGAAACACATTACTATTGTCCCCATTGCCAGCAAACTGTTGCTGAAGATCAATTAGCAGTAGTTGCCGCCGAAGAAAAGGAGCATCAGCATGAGTAAATGGAGTATCTTCGCACTTTGCATCATTGCAGCAGTCGGGCTTTGGTTCTACAACAACGGCGCCTGTCCTTTACAGGCTATGAGCCCCAGCAGCGATACTGCTTCATCAGGAAGCTATCAGCAAATAACTGCGTCTCAGGTTAAAGAACGTCTTGATAAAGGTGATAAAATTACTGTTATTGATGTTCGCACCCCTGACGAATATGCAGCCGGGCATATTCCCGGCAGTCTTTTGATTCCTTTTGATGAAAATCAAAAGTAAAAATCCCGATCAGTTGCCGCAGGATAAAAATACTGAAATAGTGGTATACTGCCGCAGCGGCAGACGCAGTGCAATCGCTGCAGAGACCCTGATTTCATTAGGCTATGCAAAAATTTATGACTTAGGAGCAGTCAGCTCCTGGACCTATGGTTTGGAAAAATAAGTAAAGTAAAATAAAAGGCGGGTATTACAATCAGACGCCTTTTATTTTACTTTACTTAACTGAGCAGCAGTCTGTCACTGTCCAGCATATCACCGCTGGCCTGCTCAAACATCTTCAAAAGATCAGGAATCGTCAAACGCGACTTTTCTTCACCTTCGACATCAATAATTACCCGTCCGTTATGCAGCATGATCAGCCTGTTGCCGCAGCGCAAAGCGTCACGCATATTATGAGTAATCATCAGCGTCGTCAAATGATCCCTGTTAACGATCCGTTCCGTCAAAGCCAGAACTTTAGCAGCTGTTTTCGGATCCAGGGCTGCCGTATGTTCATCTAACAACAGCAGCTTTGGTTTGATCAGCGTTGCCATCAGCAGCGTTAACGCCTGCCTCTGGCCGCCGGAAAGCAGCCCGACTTTAGCAGTCATTCTGTTTTCCAGACCCAGATCCAGCTCCTGCAGCAATTCGCTGAACCAAGTCTGATTATCGCTGTCCAAGCCCCATTTTAATCCAGGCGTTTTACCCCGTCTGGCGGCAATAGCAAGATTTTCTTCGATCATCATCCCCGCAGCAGTACCCATCATCGGATCCTGGAAGACACGCCCAATATATTTGGCCCGTTTATGTTCCGGCGTTTTTGTAATATCATTACCGTCAATAATGATCTTTCCACTGTCGATTGGAAAAACTCCGGCAATAGAATTCATCAAAGTCGACTTACCGGCGCCATTACCGCCGATGACCGTTACAAAATCACCCGGTTTCAAATGCAGCGATAAACCCTGCAGAGCTTTTTTCTCATTGATTGTTCCTGCAAAAAATGTCTTACAGATATTTTCAACACGCAGCATTTATTTCACCGCCTTTCGCAGACCAAGCTTACTTTTAATAAGCGGCAGCGACAACGCAAACGCTACCAGAATAGCTGTAAACAGTTTCAGATCGTTTGGCGGCATTCCCATCTGCAGTACAGCGGCAATAACCAGACGATAAACGATAGAGCCCAGCACAACGCTGATGATGCAGTTTTTAAAGCTGCGGGTACCAAACAGTACCTCACCGATAATGACTGAAGCCAGACCGATAACGATCGTGCCTGTACCCATGCCGACGTCGGCAAAACCATTATTCTGTGCTACTAAAGCACCGCTCAAAGCTACCAGGGCATTACTTATCAGCAGCCCGAGAATGATCGTAAAATTAGTATCCACGCCCTGCGCCCTGATCATCTGCGGGTTAAAGCCTGTAGCACGAATAGCCGCTCCTATTTCCGTACCAAAAAACCAATAAATCAAACCTCCGATCAAAAGTGAGCTGACGATACCCACACACAATACAGCCTGAGCATTACTGAAACCACCAATATCACGCATAATGGAAAATACTGTATCTACACGCAGCAGCGACAAGTTAGCCTTACCCATTACACGCAGATTGACAGAATATAAAGCGATCATCGTCAAAATGCCGGCCAGCAGAGCCGGTATTTTGAGCTTAGTATGTAAAAGTCCGGTCGCAACGCCAGCCAGCATACCAGCCAGCATCGCCGCACCAAAAGCCAGCCACGGAGAATATCCGCCAGCTAGTAAAGAAGCTGCTACAGCAGCTCCCAGCGGAAAACTTCCTTCCACCGTCAAATCAGCAATATCCAAAACTCTGTAAGTTATATATACGCCCAGTGCCATGATCGCCCATAAAAGTCCCTGTGCTATCGTTGGCATCAATAAGTCTATCATCTATCTTCCTCCTGTGATATATCCGTAAAAACGGGTCTCTCCTCTGAAACAAGGAGAAACCCGCGCTTGTTTATTTAGAGCTTTCTGCTGCCTTAAGCAGATCTTCGGGAATCTTGATACCGATTTTTTCAGCATTTTCCTTGTTGATAATGACCTTAAAAGATTTCTGCAGCTGGATAGGCATTGTCTGGGGTTTAGTCTTGCCGCTCAGAATATCGCCGGCCATTTCACCTGTTTGTTCGCCCAACTGATAATAATCGATCGCCAGAGTAGCTACGCCTCCGGCCATGACCATCCCGCCCTCGCCGCAAACTACGGCCAGTTTAGCCGGCTCAGTTACCTGGGCCAGTGTCGGCATTGCCGAAGCCAGCACATTATCTGTCGGCACGTAAACAGCATCTACTTTGCCGACCAGACTTTGAGCAGCCTGCTGGATGTCATTGACATTAGATACAGTCGCTTCCTCTACCTGCACGCCCTTCTCTGCCGCATATTTTTTCAGCAGCTCCGCCTGCAGCTGTGAATTGACTTCACTGGAACAATAGATCGTACCAATAGTTTTAGCACCAGGCACTAACTTAAGCAGCAGTTCCAGCTGCTCTTTTATCGGATTCATATCGCTGGTCCCTGTAACATTACCTTTAGGTTCACTGTTGGAAGCAACCAGCTTTGCTGCCTCATAATCTGTAACCGCTGTTGCTACGATAGGAATATCCTTGGTAGCATTGGCCATCGTCTGGGCCGCTGGAGTAGCGATAGCGCAGATCAGGTCTACTTTATTGCTGACAAAACGCTGTGCGATATTCTGCAGATTAGACTGATCTGCCTGCGCATTCTGCCGATCATATTTTACATTTTCATTCTCTTTAAAGCCTTTAGCTGCCATTCCCGCTATAAAGCCTTTATTGGCAGCATCCAAAGCATCATGTTCAACTAGTTGGACAATACCTACATTTACTACTTTCTTACTGTTATCGGCAGCCCTTTTTTTTCGCCGCCGCAGCCCGCTAAAAGTCCTAAAGACAAAGTCAGGGCAATGCCTGCTGCTAAAGCACGCATTTTTTTGTTCATAATAACCATCCTTCCATTCTACAGTATCACTTTTGATCCTTGACGAACACATATAAGGATAGAATAATTCTATCATTTATTATCACAAAATACAAACAAAACAATAAAAACAGGGCTGTTTCGTAACAAACCAGCCCTGTTTTGTATTTTATTTTACGATCTCAGCCTTAGCCAAAATATCCTGCGGAATCGTAATCCCATTGCGTTTGGCAGTAGTCTCGTTCACTACGACCTTAAACTCTTTCTGCATCTGGACAGGCATTGTCTGAGGTTTGCCCTTACCGCTCAGGATCTCAGCAGCCATCACGCCGGTCTGTTCACCAAGTTTATAATAATCAATACCTAAAGTAGCCAGACCTCCAGCCCGTACCGGATCACTTTCGCCGCAAATAACAGGCAGCCGGGCTTCATCTGTTACTGCTACCAAAGTCGGCATTGACGAAGCCATCACATTGTCGGTCGGAACATAAACCGCATCGACTTTACCAACCAGACTATGCGCAGCCTGCTGGATATCATTAACTGTAGAAACCGTAGCTTCGATAACATTGATGCCTTTATCACCTGCCAGCTTTTTCAAAACATCGACCTGCAGCTGTGAATTGACTTCGCTGGAACTGTACACGGTCCCAATATTTTTTGTCTGCGGCGCTATCTTCAAAAGCAGCTCCAACTGCTGGTCAATCGGATTCATATCACTGGTTCCCGTAACATTGCCTTTCGGCTCGTTATTAGAAGCAGCCAGCTTTGCTACCTCATAATCGGTAACCGCCGTCGCTACAATGGGTATATCTTTCGTAGCATTAGCCATCGTCTGAGCCGTCGGCGTAGCGATAGCACAAATCAGATCCACCTTATTGCTGACAAAACGCTGTGCGATATTCTGCAGATTAGACTGATCAGCCTGTGCGTTCTGCCGGTCATATTTTACATTTTCATTTTCTTTAAAGCCTTTAGACGCCATACCTGCCACAAAGCCTTTATTGGCGGCATCCAATGCACCATGTTCTACCAGCTGGGCAATACCAACCGTTACCATTTTTTTACTGTCGTCAGCCTTCTTTTCGCCGCCGCAGCCAGCTAAAGCTCCTACTGCCAGCAGCAGAGCTACACCTGCAGCTAAACTGCGTAAATTCTTTCTGTTCATTACTACCATCCTTCCATTCTACAAAATTCTACTTACAGCCTGGCAATTCCAAACTGAGATTATCGTTATTCTAACATCAATTATCAGAAAAATCAAACTTATAAGCTATTAGTTCTGCCGCTTTTTCTGCGCAGCAGCAGCCGGCGTTCAACCTTCCCTATCAGCAGCTCGTGAAAAGGAAGCCGCGCCAGTATTTCCATACTCCCAAGACTCAATACCAGCATCAAAACGAACAGCAGCGGATAAAAAGTCAGCATCGAAGGCGTTATCTGCAGCAAAGGCAGCAGATACTCGGTACACAGATACATAAAAAAGATATGGATAAGAAAAATACCGAACGAATAATTGCCCAAATACAGCACAAACCGCTTTTGCAGGGTATTTTTTCTATCAATATCCTCAGAATGATAAAACAGCATCGCTATCAAAATCGTATATAAAAACATATTGAGCGGAAAACAAATAAACTCCAAAATATAATAGGTCTTCCAATAGTACTTTTCCAACCAGCATACGGTAACTAAAGGAATAAAAATGATCAGCAGCCAAACCAAAAATTTCCGGCTCCTGCCGATCCACTCTAAAAATTCTTTTTTATAATAGTAGGCCGCCATTCCCAGCGAAAAATAAACAAGATAACGCAGAAACATTGTCCCCATAAGCAGGTAGCTGATCCAAACAGTCTCAAACTGAATATTATTCAACACCTTCCAAGAGATCTGCAAAACAGCTGCCGCAGCAAAATAGTATTTCAGCCAGCCTGACTCACGGCATTTAGTAAAAATCCTGATTAAAAACGGATACACCAGATAGAACCCGATCAGCGCCCTGAAAAATCCCAAATGCACCGCAGCACTTCCCGTCAGCATATCAACGACTATTTCACCCAGCGTATATGTATGACCGTCAAAAACAAAAGCAGTTACTATATAGAGGGTAGAAAACAACAAATAAGGCGACAATACCGACAGCAGCATCTTCTTAAAAAAAGCAGCGCTGTAAATGTAAGCGTGCTTATTACGTCCTGTAAACAAATAACCCGCTATCGCCATAAACAGCGGCACTGCAAACAATGACAGCACCTCCAGCAGCATTGAAGAAAGTGCTACCATATTTTCACTGCCACCGCTGCTGAAAAACCAGCTTGTGTGCATCAAAATAACACCTAAAACAACAAATCCCCGTAAAATCAAAACTGTATTGCTTTTCTGCATTTTCCTGCCAGCTTTCTTTACTGTTGTGATAATTATTCAAAAACAGTATAAACTCAAAAACAAGATTTGTTAAGCCCCACAGCATTCTCGAACACAAAATGTTCAAAAATAATACGCCTGTCCGGTACAAAAGCGCCGGACAGGCGTAAAAACATTTATATCATTTCTCCAAAATTTTACGCGCAGTGCTTTCCGTTACCAGCAGATGCGTAAATAAACCTGTTTTCAGAGCTCCTGTTATGGCATTCGGCGCAGCACCAAGTGCTAAACCGATAATTTTGGGACAATGCCGCAAAGTTCCTAACGGAATCCTGACAGCAAAATCATTTTCGCCACTGATAAATTCGCCCCGCTCATTATAATAATAGGACAAAAAGCTGCCGACTGCCCGCTGACGTTTCAAACTGTCACCAAAACGTGTCGCCGTTGCTTCATCAGGAACACTGGGAAAATCTCTGATCTCAACAAGAGCAGCATCCAGTTTCTGCCACATAGCGTCAAGTTCCAAATAAGCTTCAGTCGTTTCAAACTGCTGCCGTTCTTCCAAACTGTCCGGAAAAGCCGGTACAGCAAGACGATAAGCATGCCTGCCGCAAGCTGAGGCCAGCGTTTCTGCCAGTTCGTCCACACGGTAACCTTTATTGGGGATATGTGCCTTGCCGATCAGCGACAGCACAGCACCAGGCTGCCGACGGTTACATTGCTGCGTCAGCAGACTGATGCTTTCGCCCAACAGATACCCCCATCCCAATCCTAAATTACGTTCATACAAAAGCTCACCGGACAGATAATCCGCAGCCGCTTTAAGATTTTCTTCCATTGAGTCCTGTACCGGCAGAACCATACCTCCATGCAGGGCATACCTTGTTTGCAGTGCCTCTAACAAAGCAGCATCGCCTTCTGTCGAGCTGCGGATCTCGATATGTACGATCCCTGCTTCGCGCGCACGCGTCAACATCTTACTCACTAACGGCCTGGAAACTCCGATTCGCTTAGCGACCTGATCCTGCGTCAGCCCCTGTTCATAATAGAGCCGGGCCACGTTGACAAGATCAGTTCGTTCTTTGCCGCTCAGCAATTTATTTCACTTCCATCAATTCCATTAAAATACCGTCCTTCATAATAAAAGCAAGGCGGGTATTTTCATCGGCAAACCAGGGCTCAACAACAACAGTATTTGCTTTTACCTGTTCATCCAGGTCGTCTACCTTATAAGCAACATGGACCATAGTCTGCAGTTCTTTCGGCAAAGGTGTATCTTTCTCAAAACGCAGGTATTCAATATTGAATTCATTAGTTTCAGGAGCTACGATATATGTCTTGATAGCTTCGGCATAAACAGCGCCTTCCATGATTTTATCAGTGGGTACTCCCACATGCATAAACTGTTTCATCATTTCACGTCCTTCATCAATGTTTGATAAGCCTTATACGCAGCTTCAGGTTTGACATTTTCGTGCACAACCATACGAATCGCCTGCAGCATAGCACTCGGACATTCTGCCTGCAAAACATTGCGCCCCATATCAACACCGGCTGCGCCTTCATTAACAGCACGGTAAGCCATATCCAAAGCTTCCGGTTCCGGAACTTTTTTACCACCGGCAATGACGATTGGGACCGGACAGGCAGCAGTGATCTGCTCAAAATTTTCACAGTAATAGGTCTTGATGATATGTGCTCCCTGTTCAGCCAAAAGCCTTGTTGCTAAAGCAAAATAACGCGTGGTACGTTCCATCTCTTTACCAACGGCGACGACACCTAATACGGGAATACCATAACGTTCACCTTTATTGATATAGTAAGAAAGATTGTGCAGGGAAGCAATTTCAGAAGCAGAACCGATAAAGCACTGTACGGCCACACAGGAAGCGTTCATGCGCAGAGCTTCCTCAATATCGGTACCAATGACACCCATACTCATATCGTCTTTCAAAACAGAGCTGTCTGCACTGCAGCGCAAAGCAATCGCCTTGCGGTTATCGGCTGGAATACAGGTTCTCAGTGCACCACGAGTCGCCATCAGACAATCAGCATGATCCATCAGCGGCGGAATGACCAGATCCAGTCTTTCCAGACCAGCTGTACTGCCCATGATATAACCATGATCGAACGCCAGCATGATTGTGCGCCCGTCAGCCGCAAAATCTGTGACAGACGTGCCTTCATACCCCAGCCGGCATTCTCATGACCTTTTACATGAAGTGCTGGGCGGGCGGCTTGATGCCGATACCATAATTTCTTTAGCAATAATATTACCGTCTTTATCTGCCATTTTTGATCTCCTTAAAAATATTACTTTAGTTTTTATAATACGGGGTGCGGCAGGGTGCATTCCAATATTTGAGCAGTTCATCATCCATACGGGCAATAAAGAGCTGGAATCCGGCCATTTCCTGTACTGTCAGCACTTCACCAACAATATTGGCAACAACTTCAATACCCTTTTCTGCCAGATAATGACAGCATTTACGGAAAACAATCAGTTGTTCCATCAGCGTAGTAGCGCCAACACCGTTAACGATAACCAAAAGTTTTTCACCTTTTTTGATATCCAAATCTCTCAGAAGGGCATCTATCATAATAGCTGCAGTTTCATCAGCAGTTTTCATTTCAGTCAAGCCACCGCCGCCTTCACCATGCTGCCCCATGCCGATTTCCATTTTACCTTCTTCGATCTGAGCAATGACCATATCCGTAGCCGGATGAGTAGCGCCTTTAGCTGCAACAGCGATCGTAGCCATATTGTCAGCAAATTTCTGTGCAACAGCGGCCACCTCTTCCAAAGACTTACCTGCAGCAGCTGCTGCGCCGGCAATTTTATACAACGGCACACAACCGACTAACCCGCGGCGATCGTCAGCATTACTGCGCGGAGCATTGGCTATATCTTCCTGCGTAACAACTTTTATTACGTTCAATCCCAGTTTTTTAACCTGTTTCATTGTCAGATTACCGGTCAGCATATCGCCGGCATGATTCAAAACAACAAACAAAACACCGTGGCCTTTATCTGCCATTTTGATTGCTTCTATACAGGCCTGCGGGCCAGGAGCGGCGAAAACATTACCAGCCACGGAAATATCTACCATACCTTCGCCGACAAAACCGCTGATAGCAGGCTCATGGCCGGTACCACCCAAAGTGACGATCGTAACGCGGTCAGCATCTTTCAATTTATTATTTACAACCAGGTTGCCATCTTCAAGATGGATGATATCCTTATTGGCAAGAGCCAGACCTTCCAGTAATTCACTGGTCAGATTTTCGGGATCGTTAATAAATTTTTTCATGCTTTTCAACCTCCAAAATTTTATTTGTTTCCGCACCTGCGGAAAATTAAGCCTTTTATAAGGCCTGCGCCATACCGTTGAATAAAATAGCTATGGATACAGCACCGGGATCTTTAGTACCGATACTGCGCTCACCCATATTTTTAGCGCGGCCGAATCTGGCAACCATAGTACTGGTCTGTTCCGCACCAGCGTCAGCAGCTGCAGCCGCAGCTGCCATGATTTCTTTTAAGCTTCCTTGTGTTTCAATAATGGCATCGATAGCCGGATACAGCGCATCGACCATAGTCTTATCACCGGGCTTTGCTTTGGAAATATCCATAAAATCTTCTTTGGCCTGCGTAAACATTTTCCGCAGCTCTAAATCAGTCAGTTCAGCCTGATCATCGATTCCTTCGGCCATCCCTGTAAACACCGTACCCCAAAGCGGTCCGGCGCTGCCGCCGTTGATACCCATAAAAGCTTCGCCCAGCTCATCCAGCAAGACCCTCATCGTATCAATAGTAGTATCTTCTGTTTTTTCTTTCATCACATCAGCCATTCTGCCAATAGTGATTCCGTGATCACCGTCGCCAGCCACACTGTCAAGCTCACATAAATATTTACTGTTAGCTTTCAGCTTCTGTACCATGCACGATTCAGCATTTTTCTAAGTAAAGGCAAAGTCAGCATTTCCGATCACCTCACAAATGTA
>ENA-OQDT01000565-OQDT01000565.1-human-gut-metagenome-genome-assembly--contig:-NODE-565-length-24139-cov-3.075920_pt1 | contig 24139 bp, 21 predicted proteins | sample MGYA00242786_ERZ504617 | MGnify/ENA primary metagenome ERZ504617 (study PRJEB26092, sample SAMD00036337) | human gut metagenome | host: Homo sapiens | study: EMG produced TPA metagenomics assembly of...
TGTTTCCGCGATATTCAAATTGACACATGGATGATTTTTTAGAGGAATTAAAAGAGACATCATTTTATAAAAATTATCTCGGGTATCAAAATATTTATTAGATATCATGATGAGATGTGCTTTGTAATCCTCGCTTATTTCATTATATTTAATTATTTGATTAGGCACCATCATTAGTAATGTATTCTCTTTAGTAGAATAGTTGATGGAGTCTATTTCTATTTCAGAAGTTCCGGAAAGGCACAGTATAAATGAAGTATAGGTTGTTTTATATGAATTGTTGTGAAAGAAAGGATGGGCAAGAGTCTTGCGGGTAAGATCTTTTCCCGTATTATTATAAATAATGAAATCATCGGAAAAATAATCTGCGTTAATGAAAAAGCCGGTATTCCAGATGTCTATGTCGGTATGTCCTTTTATCATTCTTGATGTTATTTAAAGTAAAAGAATAAATTTAATTGGAATGAAACAACACCATTCGACTATTTGCTAATAATAAGCGACATTCAGAAAATTATTAGTTCTGTGTTATGGTTGTAAAAAGCCTTCCCTCATGGCGAGAGAAGGCTTTTTATTATCCGTTAACCTTTTTGTAATCGGCCAGGAACTTTTCTAATCCTATATCTGTCAATGGATGGTTTAGAAGGCCTTTAATGGCGGATAACGGGCAGGTTACTACATCTGCTCCCACTTCCGCACATTGTAATATATGTAAGGTGTTTCGGATGGAGGCGGCAAGAACTTGTGTCTTGTAGTCATAAGTTTGGTACAATTCTACAATTTGTGCAACCAGTCCTACACCGTCATTGCAAATATCATCCAGTCTGCCGACAAACGGAGATACATAGGTAGCCCCCGCCTTTGCCGCAAGTAATGCCTGTCCGGCAGAGAAAACCAGTGTACAATTGGTACGGATTCCTTTATTGCTGAAATATTTGATAGCTTTGATGCCGTCCTCAATACAAGGAACTTTTACTACAATGTGTGGATTAAGGGCTGCCAGTTCTTCACCCTCTTTGATCATTCCTTCGTAATTGGTGGCAATGACTTCGGCGCTGACATCTCCATCCACAATATTACATATCTCGATGTAATGCTTATGTTGGTTCTCAACTCCCTTAATACCTTCTTTAGCCATTAAAGAGGGATTAGTAGTTACACCGTCCAGTACGCCCAATGCGTTTGCTTCGCGAATTTGTTCCAGATTAGCTGTGTCAATAAAGATTTCATAACTTTTCTTTTAGATAATTAAAATCAGGTTAGCAATAGGCTGCTAAGCTACTGATATTAACAATGATAAACAAGAAAATGTTCCGATTTATCTGTTATGAGTTCTTTTTATAACTGAACACGGCCCAACCGTTCAACATGATAGCCATAAAAAGCAAGGCAATAATTGCATGATCAAGTCATCGAATCCGCTTCCTTTCAAATAGACCATACGTGTCACTTGTATAAAATATTTCAAGGGATTGGCTATGGTGATGGCTTGAGCCCACTCGGGCATACTGTTGATGGGGGTGAATAATCCGCTCATCAGCATGATGATAATCACAAAGAAAAACATGACAAACATGGCCTGCTGCATGGTTCGGGAATAGTTGGAAACTACCAGTCCCATACCCGAAATGACGATAATGAACAGCAATGCGAAGAAATAAAGCAGCCATAAATGACCGGCCGGAACCAGACCATAGACTAACCATGCCAGAATGATACTGATTGTGAGGATCAGCATGCCGGTTACCCAGTAAGGAATCAGCTTGGCCAGAATGAAAGTGAACTTGCTTACAGGAGTCACATTGATTTGTTCGATGGTTCCGAATTCTTTTTCACTCACAATATTAAGAGCAGGCAGAAAGCCGCATAACATCATCAACAATTGCGCCATCAGTGCCGGAACCATAAATACCTTATAATCCAGATAGGGGTTGAAACGTCCTTGGGTATCTATTTTTATCACTGGGGAGGGAGAAATAGAGCCGGAATGGGAAATCCGGATTTCAGTGGCATAGGCATTCACTATATTACTGAGGTAGGAACTTCCCAACGTTCCTTTCGTTCCGTTTACGGTGTTGGCTGAAACCAGTACTTTTGCTACACCGGTTTTCAGCAAATCGCGTTCAAAGTGTGGCGGGATTTCCAAAATGAGGTCGGCATCTCCTTTTTCAATGCATTGCATTGCTTCCTGATAGTTGTTTGATACATCTATCAGATGAAAATATTCGGAAGCTCCCACTTTCTGTACTAATCGGGTAGAATAGGGGCTGCGGTCATTATCCACTATGCTGAGATTCATATTTTTGATTTCGAAGTTTGCGGCCCAAGGCAACACCAGCAGGATAATACAGGGAAATACGAGTAGCATCCGCGGAAGCATCGGGTTGCGCAGTAACTGCTTGAATTCTTTTTCTAATAAATACTTTATCATATCTTCCGGAACTTATTCTAATCGTTTGTTAAACTTTTTTAGGCTGATGATTAAAAGGACAACAGCCATCAGCATAAGTATACCCATTTCTCTCTGTGCATAACTGATACCCAATCCTTCAATCATGATTTTCTTGATTCCGACAATATACCATCTGGCAGGGATGACATTTGAAATCAGCTGTAAAGGAAGAGGCATATTCTCGATGGGGAATATCATGCCGGAAAGTAGAACGGTAGGCATCATCAGTACCATTCCCGAAAACAGCATGGCTTCCACTTGGGTACGGGCGATAGTGGAAACCAATAATCCCAACAGCAGAGATACTACGATGAAGATCCATGAGAGCAAAGCCAACGAAAAAGACTGCCTGCTACCGGAACATGTAATACATAAACAGACAGCAACAGAATTGTAACCAGATTGACGCATGACAGCACAAAGTAAGGTACCATTTTGGCTATAATCATCCATAGCGGACGTACGGGAGATACCAGCAATACTTCCATCGTACCGGTTTCTTTTTCGCGGACAATAGAGATGGAAGTCATCATGGCGCATATCAACATTAAAATCAATCCCATTACTCCCGGCACAAAATTGTAGGCGCTTTGCATACCCGGATTGTACAATAACTTTATTTGGGGGATAATCTGTATGGGTGATTGTTGTTGCATGATCCGGCTTTGCTGATAATCTGCAATAATATTGGATGCGTAAGAGGTCAGTATGGTAGCATTGTTGGGATCGGTGGCATCGGCTATCAGTTGTACTCGGGCTTTACCGGTATGCCGCAGATTGTTATCGAAACCAGCCTCAAACACAATGATCAGGTCCGAACTGCTTTTCCGGAGTGTTTCCTCTATCTCGTTGTTGTCATACAGTATCTTGTTGACATTGAAATAGTCACTGGCATCCAGTTTGTCGATGATTTGCCGGGTGGATACATCTTTTGAGAAATCCAGCACAGCTACTTTTACATTCTTTACTTCGGTGGTGATGGCAAAACCGAAAAGAATAATTTGTACGACAGGCATACCTAATAATATCAGCATCGTCCGGAGGTCCCGGAAAATGTGATAGAATTCTTTTCGCACGAATGATATAAATTGCTTCATTCTCTTTTTTCTTTATCTTTTTTTCAACTTCTTACAGCCTTGCGTGCCAACTGTCTGAATACTTCATCCATATCTTGGGCATGAAACCGTTCTTTTAACCGTTGTGGGGTGTCCAGTGCTTCGATTTTTCCATCCACCATCATTGAAATCCGGTTACAGTATTCCGCTTCATCCATATAGTGGGTGGTAACGAAGACGGTGATTCCCCGTTCTGCCGTCTGATAAATCAATTCCCAGAACTGACGGCGTGTGGCAGGGTCTACCCCTCCTGTCGGTTCATCCAGAAAAACGATCTTCGGCTCATGGAAAATAGCTACCGAGAAAGCCAGCTTTTGTTTCCATCCCAGGGGAAGTGACCGGACCAATGTGTTTTTCTCATTCAAGAGCCCTAATTGTTCCAGCACCTTGTCTGTTTTTTCAGCGATCTCCTTGTCGCTCATTCCATAAATCCCTGCATATAGCCGGATGTTCTCCCATACTTTTAAATCTTCATACAGTGAGAACTTCTGGCTCATATATCCGATCTTCTTTTTAACCTGCTCGTATTGCGTGGCTATGTCAAAGCCCGCTACTGTACCTTTTCCCCCGGTAGGTTGTGATAAACCGCATAACATGCGCATGGCTGTTGTTTTTCCGGCGCCATTAGCACCTAGGAAACCAAAAATCTCTCCCTGTCTCACTTTGAATGAGATATGGTCCACTGCCGTGAAATTGCCGAATTGTTTGGTCAAGCCTTCTACCTCTATGGCGTATTGCCCGGTGACTTGCGGCTCATTAAAAGACAGCCCTTCAGGAGAAAGGATCGAACTGAACTGTTGAAGAATACGGTCCGGAGTGTCAATGCCTTGAATCTTTCCTTCACGGATAAATGCAATACGGTCACAGCATTTCATCTCGTTCAGGTAAGGTGTTGCCGCAATGATGGTAAGACCTTCTTGTTTCAATTTCAGCAGCATGTCCCAAAACTCCTTTCTGGATACAGGGTCCACACCGGTGGTAGGTTCGTCCAAGAACAGTATGGAAGGCCTGTGAATCAATGCGCAACTCAGAGCCAGCTTTTGTTTCATGCCGCCGGATAGTTTTCCGGCACGCCGGTGTTTGAAAGGTTCTATTTGTTGGTAGATACCCTTTACCAATGCGTAGTTCTCCCGGATAGTGGTATTGAAAAGCGTGGCAAAGAAAGTGAGATTCTCTTCTACGGACAAATCCTGGTATAAGGAAAAACGTCCCGGCATATATCCTGCCTGCCGGCGTATCTCTTTGTAATTCTTCACCACATCCTGCCCGCAGACTTCCGCTTTTCCTTCATCGGCTAGCACCAATGTGGTGAGAATGCGGAAAAGAGTAGTCTTTCCTGCACCGTCCGGTCCGATAAGCCCGAAGATTTCTCCCGGTTTCACCTCAAAGCATACATCTTTCAGGGCTTGAACTTCACCGTAGCTTTTGCTAACTCCTTTGACAGAAACGATATAATCCATTGTCTTATTTATTTCTTCATTTCTCCGTACATGCCTATCTTGATGTATCCGTCATTCTTTACTGCTATCTTTGTGGCGTATACCAGATTGGCGCGTTCGTCACGTGTCTGGATTGTTTTAGGGGTGAATTCCGATTTGTCTGAAATCCAGGTGATTGTCCCTTCGTATTCCCGGCGGTCATCTTTCCCTAAATCAGAAAACACTTTTACTTTATCTCCTAATTTCAGTTGGGATAATTGATCGGCGGTGATATAGGCGCGTAAAAAAAGATGTTGTACATCCGCCACTTTAAATAAAGGTTTTCCTTGCGTGGCCAGTTCCCCGGCTTCGGCATATTTGGCCAGTACTGTTCCGCAAATCGGACTGGTAATGTGACATTTGCGAAGCTGGTCATCCAGTTGGGCTACTTGTATTTCGTAGGCCGAGCTTTCTTCTGTGATACTGGCATTGCCGCGCTGAAGCGTAGAGATCTGTGCTTCCAACTGTTTTTTCAGAACGGCAATCTGGGAGTCAATATCATCTATTTGTTTTTGGGTGGCGGCATTTTCCTTCAGCAAGTTTTCTGTGCGTTTTCTTTCATATTCGGCTTTGCCGATTTGTTCTTTTGTGGCAGCTATCTGTTTATTGATGTCCGTGCTTTTGCTGGCTATCGCTTTACCGCTGGCCAGTAACTGCATCTTTTTCAAATAGAGTTGTAAGGTATCTATGCACCCCACTTCTTCCCCGGCCTTTAATAACTGTCCTTCTTCTATGTTGAATTGCATGATCTTGCCATTGGCTTCGGAGGATACAATTACTTCGGTAGCTTCAAATGTACCTGATGCATCATAGTCGCCTCTCTTGTTTCCGCAAGAGGATAAACCGAGCAGAGTGGCGGCAAGTAAGATATATTTATTTGTTCTCATATTGGTTTGTTGTATATTTTAATTCGTAAATGGCTGACAATAACTGAATTTCATGCAGGATTTTATCCTGCATGGCAATGTTCTCGGCTGTTACTTCACGTAACATTTCTGTAACGGTCAGTGTTCCGTTGGCAACTTTTGCTTGGGCTGAATTTTTTTATGTTGTTACGTAGGGTGATAATCTCCTCATCGTTCTTCATCAGTTCCGTCAGTTTCTTAATTTCACTGTTGTTTTGAGTGATTTCCAGATGAGTGTTAAACAAGAACGTTTCTTTCTGTACGTTCACATCCTGTTGATTCAGTATTAATTGGCGAGATTCATTCTTACGAGTATATAGGTTGCCGAAGTTCCAGGAAAGGCGTACGCCTGCTACGTAATAGGCCGAAAATTCATTTTTCAGCATATTCAGTCCCGGGTTGCCGTATGCGCCTTGCACGAATAAGTCTAATCGGGGGAGGTTCTTGGCGGTAAGTTGTTTACGTTGCGCCTCCAGTTGCTGGTTCTGTACCGCAAACAAGTTAAGTTCCGGACGTCGGATGAATTCTGTAGAATAGGCTTCTCCTTTATATAATAAGGCATTTACATCTGGTTTCTTTAGTGTGTTTTCGGTTAAAGGAGTAGGGTGGTTAATCATGATCTTCAACATCTCGCCGTAAGCACGATAGGTGGCTTCCAGAGTATGACGTTGCTGTATGTTGTTCAATTGTTCCACTTTTACAGCATCCAAATCGGCTTGATTGGCAATGCCATTCTTTACATATGCTGCAACATTGTCATAATTCCTTTGTAATTCTTCCTGCATAAGCTGGTTTTGCTTCAATTGCTCTTTCAATAACAGGATGCCAAAAAAAAGTTGGTTTACCCGTTCGTTGATGGCATACATGTCCACTTCCAGTTTCTGTTTGTCTACTTCGGATGTGGCACGGGTTACCTCTTTCCGTGCCCGGATGTTACCACCGTCCCATACCACTTGGTCCAGTTGCAACATAGCTTGGTATTGATCCTTGCGTATGCCGCGAATATCAATTCCGGGCAGGTCAACGGGTATTTCCGTTACATCCGATTGATAACTGGCTTTAGCGGACAATGAAACCTGTGGCAGATAACCCTTGCCGGCGTTAGAGATGTTGTATTCTTTCGTCTTTTCAATCAGTCCGTACCGTTTAATCAGCGGATAATGCGCCTGGGCTTGCTGCTGACACTCTTCCAGCGTGAGTTCCTGTGCATTCAAACAAATGGGACTGATGCCGAGAAGAAAGGTTGTGAGAATGAATAACCTTTTCATATTCTTAATCTGCTTAATATGATTTCTACATTTTCTTGTTTTCTGCGTTCCATATATTGATGATATTCTTCACCTTTTTCTTCTACAAACAATTGTATCAGTGGGTTTGCCACAAAAGACAAAGATATTGAGTGAAATGGCGCTGACCATTAAATCTTCCGCCTTGACGGGGCGTATTGTGCCCTTCTTTATTTCCTCTTGCAGTGACCGGTCGAGCAGACTGATTGCTAACCGGAAATTAGGGAACAAGGTTTTACGGCAAATTTCTTTTCCGCATTCATTGGTCAGAATCTCCCTGTATATAAATAAAGGTAGTTCGGGATTAGCAGTCAAAAGGTCGAAGTGTGCTTCAATGAAACATTTTATTTTCTCCAAAAAAGGCAGTGACTACATCTACACGAGAAAATGAAATGTATCGGCCAGTTGCCTGGCTTTTTCTTCAAATACTTTGTTGAACAAGATTCTCTTTTTGTACGGAAATAATAATGCAGCATGGCATGGTTACACCAGCCTCCTTAGCTATTTCGTTGTTTTGCTTCCGGAGAATCCTTTCTTAAGGAATTCTTTTTCAGCAGCTTTTAATATGGATTGTTCTGTATTGCTCGTTTCTTCTTTCATATTATCATTTTTGTTTAACAGGATTGTTAGTAAACGCAAATGTATAAGGAATCATTGGAAACAACAAACAGATGAGATAAAAAAATGTGCTTTCTGTTCTTATGAAATGTTTTTTCAAGGAAAGCTAATCTCTTTTTGAGGCAGGTTAAGGCTTTTCTTTCTGTTGTGTTCTATCTCCATAGGCTTTGGAGTTAACTCCAAAGGCTGCGGAGATAACTCCAAAGGTTATGGAGATAACTCCAAAGCCTATGGAGATAGAAATAGAACGGCCGGAAAGCCTTAGCCTTCTTGGTAGAAAGCCTTAGGTCTGCCAATGAAAATACTTAGCTGTTTTCCCACCTGTCAGGTTGGGCCTCTCAGTAACACTATCGTTTGCCATAGGGGGGGATGGAGGCGGGGTATCACAAGGTGATAATGATTAGTATATAATAAGGTATAAGCTCTAAAAGAGCACAGACATTCCACGGCGGATATATTCTCTTTCCATATCTTCCGGTTTCAATATCTTATTGTCAAAGACCAGCAAGTCAATATCCAGTTTTACCACCCCTTGAGCCTTGTCTTCGGGAATCCGTCCGCTGCGTCGTTCCAATTCTTTAAACAAATCACGAACGGAATCGGGTGAAAGCGTAGTGCTGAATTTTGCCAGTTGATTGCTGAAAGGGGAGTGAAAGCCGCTGCCAACAGCTTCCGTTTCCATCATCTCGCCGAAATGAATGTCGGGAAACGTGGTGCGCAATGCTTCCCGTGCAACCGAGAGTTGCGCGTAACGGTTGGTATTAGAGCCCATACAAAGCAAACAATGGTGTTCGTCCATAACATTTATTGCATTAATGGTGCAAATGTATGAAATGTTTTTGTTACTTTTGCATGAATATATAAAAGAAATGCTACCATGAAATTTATTGGAATTATTCCTGCAAGATATGCCTCTACACGTTTTCCTGCCAAACCTCTGGCCGTCTTGGGAGGCAAGCCTGTGATTCAGAGAGTCTATGAACAAGTGTCCGGCATATTGGATGAAACATATGTAGCGACGGACGATGAACGCATTGAATCCGCCGTAAAAGCTTTTGGCGGAAAAGTGGTCATGACCTCCGTTCACCATAAAAGCGGCACAGACCGTTGCTATGAAGCGTATACCAAAGTAGGACGAGGATATGATGTGGTTGTAAATATCCAGGGTGATGAACCTTTTATTCAAAAATCACAGCTTGAAGCCGTGAAAGCTTGCTTTGAAGATCCTGCCACACAGATTGCGACTTTGGTGAAACCTTTCATCCCGGATGACGGGCTTGAAGCCTTGGAAAATGTAAACTCTCCCAAAGTAGTAGTCGGTAAGAATATGAATGCTTTGTATTTCAGCCGTTCCATCATTCCTTTCCAGCGTAATGTGGAGAAGGAAGGCTGGCTGAAAGGGCATACTTACTATAAACATATCGGTCTGTATGCTTATCGGGCCGATGTACTGAAAGAAATAACTTCGCTTCCACAATCTTCGCTGGAGCTGGCTGAATCGTTGGAGCAGCTTCGTTGGCTGGAAAATGGTTATACTATTAAGGTGGGAATCAGTGAAGTGGAGACAATAGGCATTGATACGCCTCAGGATCTGGCACGTGCCGAAGCATTTTTAAAACAAAGGGAGGGGGAGTAAATGCTGGACAGAACCACCCCACCGCCAATCCGCCAACTAAGCGAATTCAGTATAACCCGTCCCGACAGGAGGACGATGAAGAACGGGATGCCTTTGAATATCATTCATGCGGGAACCGAGGATGTTGTACGTTTCGATCTTCTGATAGGAGGCGGACAATGGAATCAGGAACAGCCGTTGCAGGCTATGTTTGCCAACAGGATGCTGCGTGAGGGAGCTGGGAATTTAACGTCTTCACAGATTGCGGAGCGATTGGATTATTATGGAGCCTGGCTGGAGTTATCTTCTTCCGTGAACTATGGATTCATAACACTTTACTCTCTGAATAAATATTTTGCCCGCACGCTGGCCGTCATATCCGAGATGATAAAGGCTCCTACGTTTCCGGCAAAGGAACTTTCCGTGGTGGCCGATACGAACAAACAGCAATTCCTGGTGAACAGCACCCGGGTGGAAATGATTGCCCGAAAGCAGCTGAATACAGCCTTGTTCGGTCCGGAGCATCCCTTCGGGCGCTATGCGGTAGCGGAGGATTATGACCGGATTACCCCGGAGGTGCTCCGTTCGTTTTATCGGAAATATTATCATTCGGGCAATTGTTCGGTATATATTTCGGGAAAGGTCACATCGGAAATTATCCGTTGTATAGAAGATAACTTGGGAAGTGGACAATGGGGGGAAGTGACGGAAAAAGCAAAGACAATGCTTGTTCCTCCGGTTACCACCAAAGAAAAGCGTATCTTTATAGAACGTGAGGATGCACTTCAAAGTTCCTTGAAAATGGGATGTTTCGTAATGGACCGTCATCATCCGGACTTTTTGAAGGCACGTGTCATGGTCACTTTGTTCGGAGGGTATTTCGGGAGCCGTCTGATGTCCAATATCCGTGAAGACAAGGGATATACATACGGTATCGGCGCAGGCATTGTGTCCTATCCGGAAACGGGAATACTGACTGTCAGTACCGAGGCGGCCAATGAATATGTGGATTCTATCATAACAGAAGTTTATCGGGAGATGGACAAATTGTGTAATGATCTCGTTCCTCAAGAAGAATTGGAAATGGTGAAGAACTATATGCTGGGCGATTTATGCCGGTCGTACGAGGGACCTTTTTCTTTGTCTGATGCCTGGATTTATATAGAAACGGCAGGGCTGGACGAACGCTTCTTTATCCGTTCGCTGGATGCCATCCGGGGAATCACCAGAGAAGAAATACGCATATTGGCTCAAAAGTATTTCTGCAAAGAAAACTTAATAGAGGTCATTGCGGGTAAAAAAGTGTAATAACCTATCATGTCCAAAGATAGAAAATCGTATCTTTGGCATAAATCTTATCTATTATAAGTAACGAACCAATGAAGAAATACGTATATATATTATTGCTTTTGGCATCGGTCAGTACATTGGCCACCGCTCAGATAAAAATCGGGAATTATACTTTTAAAGACGGGGGCGAATATACCGGAGAACTGAAAGGCAGAAAACCAAACGGTAAAGGAAAAACAATCTACAAGAACGGAAATACCTACGAAGGGGAATATATAAAAGGTAAACGCGAGGGGAACGGGACATATACGTTTCACGATGGAGAAAAGTATGTGGGGCAATGGTTCCAGGACCAGCAACACGGCAGCGGAACCTATTATTTTATGAATAACAACCGGTATGAGGGTATGTGGTTTACCGATTATCAGCAGGGTGAAGGCACTATGTATTATTATAACGGAGATGTTTATATAGGTAACTGGTTTCAGGACAAACGTAGCGGAAAGGGTACTTATACCTGGAAAGCAGGAGCCAAATATGAGGGCGAATGGAAAGAAGACAAGAAAAACGGACAGGGTGTTATGGTATGGCCCGACCAGTCAAAATATGAAGGCGAGTGGAAAGATGACGCACGTGACGGAAAGGGGACGTTTTACTATGTCAACGGTGACAAGTATGTGGGTGACTGGAAGGATGACGTGCAGCATGGTAAAGGCATTTATTACTTTCATAGCGGTGACCGTTACGAAGGTGACTACGTGAACGGTGAACGTACCGGGCAGGGTATTTATATACACAAGAATGGTGACAAGTATGTAGGGCAGTTCAAGAACGGCGAGCAGCATGGGACCGGAACCTTTACATGGGCCAACGGTGCTGTGTATGAAGGGCAGTGGGTGAATAACCAGCGCAGCGGTAAAGGACACTATATCTGGGCGAACGGCGATGACTATGAAGGTGAATGGAAAAACAACATGGCCGACGGTGAAGGCACTTTGCGCACGGCTGACGGAACCAAATACAAGGGGCATTTCGTAAAAGGAAAGGAAGACGGCAAAGGTGTGCTTGAAGATAAAAACGGAGTACGCTATGACGGATTTTTCAAACAAGGGAAGAAACACGGCGCTTTTGTGGAGACTGACAAGAATGGAAATGTAATCCGTAAAGGTGTTTATAAGTTTGGAACGCTGGATGCGGAACAAAAATAAGAATATAATGTTGGATTTAGAGAAGATAACGTTGAATGTACGTGAAATAGCACTCCGGGCGGGTGCTTTTCTTCGTAATGAGCGTAGCGGTTTTGACCGTAGCAAGGTAGAGAAGAAAAATGCTCACGACTATGTGTCGTATGTAGATAAGGAATCGGAACGCCGTATTGTGGCCCAACTTCGGGAATTGCTTCCCGAAGCAGGATTCATTGCCGAAGAAGGTTCGGGCAGCCTGACTACGGAAAACTATTGCTGGCTGGTAGATCCGCTGGACGGAACCACCAATTTTATCCATAATAATGCTCCTTATTGTGTGAGTATCGCCCTTCGCAATAAAGAAGAACTGCTGGTTGGGGTGGTGTATGAGGTATGCCGCGATGAACTTTACTGGACTTATAAAGGAGCGCCTTCTTATCTGAACAACAAAGAAATACATGTGTCAGATGTTTCTGATATGGACGAAGCGTTTGTGGCGTTAGGCTTTCCATACGATTCGCAAAAGTATAAGCCTTTGGCGGAGCATATCGTGCACGAGTTATATGGAAATGTGGGAGGCATGCGCCTGCAAGGAGCTGCTGCGGCAGAACTTTGCTATGTAGCTGCCGGTCGCTTTGAAGCCCGTATAGAAGGGCTGCTGGGACCGTGGGATATTGCTGCCGGTTCGATAATCTTGATGAATGCCGGTGGAAAAGTGACAGATTACAGCGGAGGGGGAGACTTTTATTCCGGTCGTGAAGTGTTGGCTACTAATGGAAAGTTGCATGATGAGTTTCTCAAGGTCTTGGGGAAAAAAATAAATACTTCGCTTTTTTCTAGTTCGTTACAAATATATTTTGTAAGTTTGTCAAGTGAACACATGAACATAATGTAACATGGATGTATCTGTTATCTTTCAATTTTTAAAAGACCTGGCCGCAAACAATAACCGGGAGTGGTTTCAGGGGCATAAGGATGAATATCTGAAAGCTCAAAAAGAGTTTGAGGAATTACTGACAGCAATCATCGCCCGCATTTCGTTGTTTGACGAAAGTATTGTCGGTATTCAAGCCAAGGACTGTACATACCGAATTTATCGCGACACGCGTTTTTCCAGTGATAAGACTCCTTATAAGATACACTTGGGCGGCTATATCAACGCTCGTGGAAAGAAATCGGAACATTGTGGATATTATGTTCATATAGAGCCTGATAACTGTATGCTTGCTGGTGGAAGCTGGTGCCTGGAACCTAAAGTGCTGAAAGCTGTCCGCCAGTCCGTTTATGACAACATAGACGAATACAGGGAAATTGTGGAAGATCCTGCGTTCAAGCAATACTTTCCTGTTATCGGAGAAAATCACTTAAAAACGGCTCCCAAAGGATTTCCGAAAGATTTTGAATATATTGATTATTTAAAATGTAAGGATTATACCTGTGCTTATATGGTGCCTGATGCGTTTTTCCTTGCCCCTGACCTGTTGGACAAAGTAGAGGATGTTTTCAAGCAACTGAAGCGTTTTGCTGATTTTACAAATTTCACAATAGACGACTTTGAATGATAAAAGCAATATTTTAACCATTAAAATGAAATAATTATGGTAGTAGACAGATTAGAAAACTTAGAAAAGTACGCTTCATTGAATCCTTTGTTCGCTAAAGCAATGGAATATCTGAAGACTACAGACTTGAACGCTCAGGAATTAGGAAAAGTAAAATTACAGGGTGATGATCTGGTAGTAAACTTTTCTCAGACCAAGCCTAAAACTAAAGAAGAAGCAAAATTAGAAACTCATAATCAGTTTATTGATATACAGATTCCTCTGTCAGGGGTGGAAGTGATGGGTTATACGGCCCGTGAAGATCTTCCCGAAGCAGACTATGATGCAGATAAGGATATCTCGTTCTATCCGGGACTTGCCGAAAGCTATATTCCTGTAAAGCCAGGAATGTTTGCCATCTTTTTTCCACAGGATGCTCACGCTCCGGGAGTGTCTCCTGACGGTGTGAAAAAAGTGATCGTTAAAGTTTTGGTTTGAAAGAGAATAACTAACAAGTAATCATATTATGGAAAATACCACTCCTAAATTAGGCATAATAGAAAGTGATCCTTGGCTGGAACCGTATTCGGCAGCGATTGAAGGACGCCATCAGCATGCACTAGACAAAGAATTGGAACTGACCGGAGGCAAAGGAACTTTATCGGACTTTGCCACCGGATATTTATATTTCGGCTTGCATCGTACCAGAAGAGGGTGGGTGTTCCGTGAATGGGCTCCGAATGCGAAGGAAATTTATCTTATCGGAGATTTCAACGACTGGAAAGAACATGGCGATTATAGGATGTACCATGTAAAGAACTCTCCTGGTGTATGGGAGGTGGAATTACAAAGCGGTGCTATAAAGCATGGTGATTTGTATAAACTGAAAGTCCGTTGGAATGGCGGTGAAGGAGAACGCATACCGGCATGGGCCAACCGTGTGGTACAGGATGAGCAGACAAAGATATTCAGTGCACAGGTCTGGGAACCGGAGAATCCTTACCGGTTCAGAAAGAAGGTGTTCCGTGCAAAGACTGATCCTTTGATGATTTATGAATGTCATATCGGTATGGCTCAGGAAGAAGAAAGGGTAGGGACTTATAATGAGTTCCGTGAGAAAATATTGCTGCGTATAGCGGAAGCCGGATATAACTGTATTCAGATTATGGCTATTCAGGAGCATCCTTATTATGGGAGTTTCGGGTATCATGTTTCCAGTTTCTTTGCTCCGTCATCCCGCTTCGGTACACCGGATGAATTGAAGGAATTGATTGATACGGCACATAGAATGGGAATTGCCGTCATTATGGATATTGTTCACTCTCATGCCGTGAAGAATGAAGTGGAGGGACTTGGCAATTTTGCCGGTGATCCTAATCAATACTTCTATCCGGGCGGGCGGCGTGAACATCCGGCATGGGATTCCTTATGCTTTGATTATGGTAAGAATGAGGTGATTCATTTCTTGCTGTCCAATTGTAAGTATTGGATGGATGAGTTCCGTTTTGACGGTTTTCGTTTTGACGGTGTGACATCGATGTTGTATTATAGCCACGGCTTGGGAGAGGCGTTCTGTAATTATGGGGATTACTTTAACGGGAATCAGGATGATAATGCGATTTGTTATTTGACATTGGCCAACAAGTTGATTCATCAGGTAAATTCCAAAGCGATTACCATTGCGGAAGAAGTTTCGGGTATGCCCGGGTTGGCAGCACCGATTCAAGATGGTGGATATGGGTTTGATTACCGTATGGCCATGAATATTCCGGATTATTGGATTAAAACAATCAAGGAGAAGATTGATGAAGACTGGAAACCGAGCAGCATGTTCTGGGAAGTGACCAACAGACGCAAGGACGAGAAGACTATTTTCGTATGCCGAAAGCCATGACCAGGCATTGGTGGGCGATAAGACTATAATTTTCCGTCTGATAGATGCTGACATGTATTGGCATTTCCAGAAAGGGGATGAAAATTATACAGTGCATCGCGGCATCGCATTGCATAAGATGATTCGTTTGCTTACTGCCTCTACCATCAATGGAGGATATTTGAACTTTATGGGTAATGAATTCGGGCATCCCGAATGGATTGATTTCCCGCGTGAAGGTAACGGATGGTCGCATAAATATGCCCGTCGTCAGTGGGGGCTTTTTGATAATAAGAACCTGTGTTACCATTACTTGGGCGATTTTGATTCAGCTATGGTCCACCTCATTGAGAGTGTGAAAAATATTCAGGAAACTCCAGTGATTGAAGTATGGCATAACGACGGTGACCAAGTGTTGGCTTACCGGCGTAAGAATTTGATTTTTGTATTTAATTTCAATCCTACCAAGTCATTTACAGACTATGGTTTCCTAGTGCCTGTCGGGGCGTATGATGTGGTACTGAATACGGATGCGACAGCTTTCGGAGGCAATGGTCTGGCTGATGACAGTATACGTCATTTCACTAATTTCGACCCTCTTTATAAGAAGGATAAAAAGGAATGGCTGAAACTGTATCTGCCTGCCCGTTCGGCTGTGGTATTGAAAAAAGTGAAAGAGTAATTTATGAGCAGCAACAACAGCTTATCCTATAAAAGAGCCGCCCGCATCCTCACGGTTGCGTGCGGTCTTCTTTTCTCTATTTTTAGTATTGTCTATCTTTTTGTGCTTCAGAAAGATGTAGTAGGTGCATTGCATTATTCATTGTCACAAGGAAAGACACATTATTCTCCGTTGGTGGGAGCTATTATCATTACAGTGGTTTTATTGGTATTCCGTTGGGGAATCAATGGATTGATGGGATTAAAGGGGCCTGTACGGACACTTTCTTATTTCCCGTCTTGTCTGTTGCTGGGAGTGCTGACGGATGTGGACCGGACTATTTTCTACGGAGGAAACATAGGAGATAAATGGTTTTGGCTGCTGCCGTTGCTTTTGCTTATATATATAGGTGTGGTCTATACTTTACGGCGTGTGTTTCGTTCCTGGCTGAATCAAGAGGGGTCCATATTGGGCTTAATAAACTCTAACTTAGCTATTTTGACACTTTTATGCCTGATGACGGTAGGTATAGGAAATACGAATGTGAATTTTCATCATGAACTGGCTGTGGAGCAGGCTATCCGTAATCATCATTATGAAGCTGCACGGATGGTAGGAGCAAAGTCTTTGGAAACAACCCGTACATTGGCAGTGCTTAGAGCCTATGCTATGTATTTGGAAGGTACCATGGGGGAGCATTTGTTTGAATATCCTCAATATTATGGTGCGGAAGGGCTTTTGTTTGCGCCTCATTCTCAGGAAACTTTGCGCTTGAATGCCGATAGCTTGTATGCTTATCTTGGTGCAAGACCACATGTTGCAGAAAAGACAGTAGACTTTTTGGCTCGTATCTGTCGTGATGAAATAGGTAGACATACCGCTTTGAATTATTATATGAGTGCATTGCTGCTGGATAAGAAATTGGACAAATTTGTATCGGCGGTTGATATGTATTGTTTCGAGCAAGATACATTGCCGCGTTATTATCGTGAGGCATTGGTGCTTTACAAACGGACTCATCCTGGATATGGAAGAGAAGTCAAAGACACGCTGATGGTGCGGCGTTTGGATGAGTTTCTTAACCGTCAGAAGGAATTTTCATCACCGGTGGAAGAGAAAAACCATATGCGGCGGGAATATGGTGATACCTATTGGTGGTATTATCGTTATCAATAAGTTATTTTTATACTTTTTGATCCTATATTTTTGCTAAATCATTGGTACTTTCCCATGCTTTTTTACTAATTTTGCAAACTCTTAAAAAGGAAAAACAAAAATAACGATATAGCAATGGCAGTAGAATTGAAAGAACTTACCAAAAGAAGCGAGAATTATTCTCAGTGGTATAATGACTTGGTGGTGAAGGCCGATTTGGCTGAACAATCACCTGTGCGTGGATGTATGGTTATCAAGCCTTACGGATACGCCATTTGGGAGAAAATGCAGCGTCAGTTGGACGATATGTTTAAGGAAACCGGCCACGTGAACGCTTATTTCCCGTTGCTTATCCCGAAATCTTACCTTAGCCGTGAAGCTGAGCACGTAGAAGGATTTGCCAAAGAGTGTGCTGTAGTTACTCACTACCGTCTGAAGAATGCAGAGGACGGTTCGGGTGTTATCGTAGATCCGGCTGCCAAACTGGAAGAAGAATTGATTATCCGCCCTACATCTGAGACAATCATTTGGAGTACATATAAGAACTGGATTAATTCCTATCGTGACTTGCCTATCTTGTGTAACCAATGGGCAAATGTTATGCGGTGGGAGATGCGTACCCGTTTGTTCCTGCGTACTGCGGAGTTCTTGTGGCAGGAAGGACATACGGCTCATGCGACCCGCGAGGAAGCAGAAGCGGAAGCACAGAAAATGTTGCATGTGTATGGTGACTTCGCTGAGAAGTATATGGCTGTTCCGGTAATCAAAGGGGTAAAATCGGCTAATGAACGTTTCGCCGGTGCATTGGATACTTACACCATCGAAGGCTTGATGCAGGATGGAAAGGCATTGCAATGTGGTACTTCTCACTTCTTGGGACAGAATTTCGCAAAAGCGTTCAATGTACAGTTTGTTGATAAGAATAATAAGCTGGATTATGTTTGGGCTACTTCCTGGGGAGTATCTACCCGCCTGATGGGTGCTTTGATAATGACTCACTCTGATGATAACGGATTGGTGTTGCCACCGCATTTGGCTCCTATTCAGGTAGTTATCGTTCCTATTTATAAGAATGATGAAATGCTGAAGAAGATTGATGCAAAAGTAGAAGGCATTGTCAATAAGTTGAAAGCAATGGGTATCTCTGTGAAATATGATAATGCAGACAATAAGCGTCCGGGATTCAAGTTTGCAGATTACGAACTGAAAGGTGTGCCTGTTCGCTTGGTAATGGGTGGCCGTGATCTTGAAAACAATACAATGGAAGTGATGCGTCGTGATACATTGGAGAAAGAAACTCGTTCTTGCGACGGAATCGAAGAATATGTACAACAATTGTTGGAGGATATCCAGAACAATATTTATCAGAAGGCATTGAACTATCGTAACGAACATATCGTGAAAGTGGATTCATACGATGATTTCAAGGAACAAATAGAGAAAGGCGGCTTTATTCTGGCTCATTGGGATGGAACCCCGGAAACGGAAGACCGGATTAAAGAGGAAACCAAGGCAACAATTCGTTGTCTTCCTTTTGATGCTGATGAAGAGAGCCTGACTCCGGGCAAGTGTATGGTAACCGGAAAACCATCTGCTCGCCGTGTTCTCTTTGCGAGAGCATATTAAACTTCGACACATTTATTTTATTTTAATACATTATGTGGAGTCGGCAGCAGTGAATGCTCCCGACTCTTTTTGTTTTTATGTGATGATTAATATAGAAAATATATCTATCAGTTTTGGCAACCTGACTCTTTTCAGAGGACTCGACCTGCAAGTTCATTACGGAGAAAGCGTATGTATTTGTGGTGGTTCCGGCAGTGGAAAATCTTCATTGCTGAAAGCTGTTTTGGGCTTTGTACCTTTAAGTGAAGGGACAATAAGGGTGGACGGCACACTGCTGGCACCTAGAACGGCGGATCATATCCGAAAGAAAATAGCATGGATTCCCCAGGAGTTGGCTCTTCCTTCGGAATGGGTCAGTGAAATGGTGCGGATGCCTTTTGAACTGAAGGCAAACCGTGAGGCGGGATTCAACAAAGAGCGGCTGATGGATTATTTCGTATCATTAGGATTGGAAGAGAAACTTTATGATAAACGGGTAAATGAAGTGTCGGGTGGTCAGCGTCAGCGTATCATGTTGGCAGTGACAGCCTTGCTTGACAAACCTTTACTGGTAGTGGATGAACCGACTTCGGCACTTGATCCGGAATCGTGCTTACGGGTGATTAACTTCTTTAAATCCTTGTGCAGTAAAGGAATGACTATCTTGTCTGTTTCGCATGACAAACAGTTTGCCGCCGGATGCGACAAGGTATTTACTTTATAATCTGACTGATGGGAACAATTGATATAGACTATGGCAGTTTGGGAATAGGATTGCTGCTGATGCTTATTCCGGTTTATTTTTTATGGCATTTCAAGACGGGCTTGCTTAAACCGGTTCTGATAGGCACGGTACGTATGATTATACAGTTGTTTTTGATTGGGGCTTATCTTCGTTTTCTGTTTGAATGGAACAATCCGTTTATCAATTTTCTATGGGTGATCATCATGGTTGGGGTGGCTGCTGAAACGGCTTTGACGCGTACGCGGTTAAAACGTGGAATTTTGATGATTCCAATCTCTATCGCTTTTTTTGTAACAGTGGTGCTCGTCGGACTTTATTTTCTTGGTTTTGTATTAAAGTTGGATAACATCTTCAGTGCCCAGTATTTTATTCCGGTTTTTGGTATAATCATGGGGAATATGTTGGGAGTGAATGTGATAGGATTAAATACTTACTATGCCGGATTGCGTAGGGAACAGCAACTTTATTATTTTCTGTTGGGGAATGGCGCTACCCGTAATGAGGCGATAGCTCCATTTGTGCGTCAGGCTCTTATTAAAGCGTTCAGCCCGGGCATTGCCAATATGGCAGTAACAGGGCTTGTTGCATTGCCGGGAACTATGATTGGGCAGATATTGGGAGGAAGTTCGCCACATGTGGCTATCAAATATCAGATTATGATTGTAGTTATCACTGTGGTGGCATCCATGCTTTCACTAATGATGACCATTTTTCTGGCCTCACGGAAATCATTCGACAGTTATGGCCGGTTGTTACGGGTTCATAAGGATACCAAACGGAAGTAGGGGCCTTATTCTTGCTTTGTATACATTTATATATTTCTTTCAATAAAATAGAAAAACATGAATGAGCAAATTTGGGAAAATATATAGCAGAATTATCAACTCCCGGTTTCTTTGTCACTGCGGATATAATGTATGAAGGAGAGGAATTTCCCGTAGATATTAAAGCATTTATCATTGATAAACTAGCTCTGATAGAAACAGGAATATCAGCCCGCAAATTTACGTTTCATTCGGGCGGATGGCGTATTCATCTTACTTTTTCCCGACAGACCGTGTTGTTGACGAGCGTTATGCTTTGAAAAATAAAATGATAAAGTGGGGAAAGTATAAAAAATAGCTTGGTTGCTTTTTAAATTCAAATGGATTGATTATCTTTGCAATCAAATTTTCGCGAACGAATGAAAATTAAGGAAATAGTAAGTGCCCTTGAAAGGTTCGCGCCTCTGCCTTTGCAAGACGGATTTGATAATGCCGGATTGCAAGTTGGACTGACAGAAGCGGAAGCAACAGGGGCTTTGTTGTGTCTGGACGTTACTGAAGCTGTTGTGGATGAAGCTGTCATGTTGGGATACAACCTGATTATATCGCATCATCCACTTATATTTAAAGGTTATAAATCTATTATTGGTCGGGATTACATTGAACGGTGTGTGTTGAAAGCCACTTTAAAAATGATATTGTCATTTATTCGGCACATACCAATCTGGATAATGCTCCCGGAGGTGTCAATTATAAAATAGCTGAAAAGATAGGCCTCAAGAATGTACGCATATTAGACCCGAAAGAAGAATATTTATTGAAGTTTGTAACATTTTTGTGCCGGATGCACAGGCTGACAGAGTAGAAAAGCTTTATTTGAAGCCGGTTGTGGTTGCATAGGTAATTATGATTCATGCAGCTATAATTTGGAAGGTGAGGGGACTTTCCGTGCGCAGAGAGGAACCAGTCCGTTCTGTGGAGAAATAGGCGAATTGCATAAGGAATCCGAGGTGCGTATAGAAACGATTCTTCCGGCTTTTAAAAAGGCTGCGGTGATAAAAGCATTATTGGCAACACATCCTTATGAAGAACCGGCTTTTGATTTTTATCCGTTGAAAAATACCTGGACACAAGTAGGTTCGGGAGTGGTCGGAGAATTGGAAGAGCCTGAAGCCGAACTGGATTTCTTGAAACGCATCAAGAAAACGTTCGAAGTGGGCTGTCTGCGACATACTCGTTTATCCGGTCGTCTGATACAGAAAGTAGCGTTGTGTGGCGGAGCTGGAGCATTTTTATTGCCTAAAGCGGTAAGTGCCGATGCTGATGTATTTATCACAGGTGAAGTGAAATATCATGATTATTTCAATTATGAGAATGATATCCTGGTAGCTGAAATGGGGCATTATGAGAGTGAACAGTATACAAAAGAAATATTTTATTCAATCATACAGGAGATGTTTCCGGAGCTGGAAGTCCAGATAACCCGGGTAAATACAAATCCTATTAAATATTTGTAAGAAAAACTATGGCTAGAGAAGCAAAGAAAGACCCGAGCGAATTAACAGTGGAAGAAAAGCTGAAGGCTTTGTACCAGTTGCAAACCATGTTGTCTGAAATCGATAAAATTAAGACTCTGAGAGGGAAACTTCCTCTTGAAGTTCAAGACCTTGAAGATGAGGTTGCCGGTTTGAGCACTCGTATCGAGAAAATTAAAGCTGATATCGAGGAATTGAAATCAAACATTGCAACTAAGAAAATTGAAATCGAGACAGCTAAGACTTCTGTTGAAAAATATAAAGCTCAGCAGGATAATGTGCGTAATAATCGTGAATATGATGTGTTGACAAAGGAGATTGAATTCCAGTCATTGGAAATCGAACTTTGCGAGAAACGCATAAAGGAATATATTGCAGCAGAAAAAGCAAAGAGCGAGGAGATAGAGCACAGTAATCAAGACTTGGATGAAAGAAAGAAGGACTTGGAAGCGAAGAAATCCGAATTGGAAGAAATTGTTTCTGAAACCAAGCAGGAAGAAGAAAAGCTGAGAGAGAAAGCAAAAGTATTGGAGACAACAATCGAACCGCGTCTGTTGCAGGCATTTAAACGTATCCGTAAGAATTCTCGAAATGGATTGGGAATTGTATATGTTCAGCGTGATGCATGTGGTGGTTGTTTTAACAAGATTCCGCCCCAGAAACAGCTTGATATCCGTATGCGTAAGAAAATTATCGTATGTGAATATTGTGGTCGCATCATGATTGACCCTGAATTGGCGGGTGTGATTGCTGAACAGCATTTGGAAACTGTCAAGAGATAATATATCTCCTGAAGCAGTATCTTTTTCTTTGTGGAAAAAGAATTTTATCACATTCTAAGCAAGATCTTGTAAGAAGATGTTGCTTAGAATGTTTTTATATCTACAGTTCTGAATAATGGGGAAATCTCCGGTAGAAAAAGGTATGTTTTTGTATTGTAATCAATATGGCAGCAGTAATGGTTCAATCCGTTGCTGACAATCAGATAATCAACTTTCAGGACCATGTTATACCTGGTTATCTGATCAAATACTGTTTGCGTGATTTCTATATGTGGAGCTTTGTATTCCACAATCAGTTTGGCACTTAGATCTTTGTTGTAGAGCACAGTATCACAACGTTTTTTTGTTCCGTTTAAGTCCAGTTGTATTTCGTTGGCCAGTAATCCCTTCGGATATCCTTTATAATCCGTCAGATAATGAACAAAATGTTGTCTTACCCATTCTTCCGGAGTAAGGGCGACATATCTCTTGCGAAGCATATCGAAAATAACATTTTTTCCATTTCGCTCCGCGATTTTAATTTCGTAGGATGGTAAGTTTAATGATAACATTTAGTAAATTTGCATAAGTGTAACTCGGTAATAACCGATACAAAAATACAAAAGATTATGAAAACAAAAGAGGAAATTGTAGCAAACTGGCTTCCCCGCTACACAAAAAGAAGCTTGAATGATTTCGGAGAATACATCCTTCTGACCAATTTCAATAAATATGTGGAACTTTTTGCCGACAAATTCAATGTGCCGGTATTAGGACGTGATGCCAATATGACTTCGGCACATGCGGAAGGAATCACTATTATTAATTTTGGCATGGGAAGTCCTAATGCTGCCATCATTATGGATTTGCTAGGGGCCATCCAGCCTAAAGCATGTTTGTTTTTAGGCAAATGTGGGGGCATAGATAGGAAAAATAAGTTGGGAGATCTGATTCTACCCATTGCAGCCATTCGTGGAGAAGGAACATCCAATGATTATTATCCGCCTGAGGTACCTGCGTTACCTGCATTTATGTTGCAGCGTGCCGTTTCGTCGGCTATTCGCGACCATGCCCGCGATTATTGGACTGGAACGGTATATACTACCAACCGCCGTATATGGGAGCATGATGAAGAGTTTAAAAGTATCTCCTTAAAACGCGTGCCATGTGTGTGGATATGGAAACGGCTACGCTGTTTACTACTGGTTTTTACAATCATATTCCTACTGGAGCATTACTTTTGGTATCCGACCAGCCGATGATTCCTGAAGGGGTGAAGACGGAGAAAAGCGACAGTATTGTAACGCAGCAATATGTAGAGGAGCATGTGGAGATTGGTATTGCTTCATTACAGATGATTATTGAGGAAAAGAAAACGGTCAAGCACTTAAAATTTGACTGGTAATTTTACTGTGTATGGCAAAAGAAACAACATACGAAGAGATAGCCCGTGAGCTGAAAAATCCGTATCTATAAGCCTGTTTATTATCTAATGGGTGAAAGAGTCTTATTATATTAGACCGGATATCTGAGTATATAGCACAAACGGTGTTAAA
>ENA-OQDT01000566-OQDT01000566.1-human-gut-metagenome-genome-assembly--contig:-NODE-566-length-24074-cov-5.843488_pt1 | contig 24074 bp, 27 predicted proteins | sample MGYA00242786_ERZ504617 | MGnify/ENA primary metagenome ERZ504617 (study PRJEB26092, sample SAMD00036337) | human gut metagenome | host: Homo sapiens | study: EMG produced TPA metagenomics assembly of...
AAATGCCGTCTCATACGGCGGCTTCTTTACCGGAAATGTCCCATAACCATCTGTAAAATAAATGAGTCCCCGCAGCCGCGTAAATGCCTTTCTCGCCAGCAGCTCCTGCACATAGGCGAATGCCGGACGGAAATCGGTACCGCCAAAGCCCCTGACCGTAAAATGCCGCATGTAATCATCAAATTCCTTTTTACTGCGGATCACAACATCTTCCTGTACCTTGTCATCACACTGGATGATATGGATGTGCAGCCGCCTGAAAAAGCTCTCCGACTCCTGCAAAATTGCACACGTCTGCTCCAGAAAACCTTTGATCAGCTCGCCCTTGCACGACATCGAGGTATCGACCACAATAACAAAATCCTCGATTTTCTGCTGCTCCTTCGTCTCAAGCGGCTCGATCAGCGGCATGTTGCCATAGAGCTCCATTCCATAATTGTAAAAAAATATAGTCAAAGGAATCCAGGTCGACCTGCATTTCCTCCTTCAGCACACAGAACTTCCGTAAAAACTCCCGATAGTCATAGCGCTGCCGGCTCTCAGCCGCGATCTCCTCCTCCAGGCTTCTCACATCATCCGCCGCTTCTTTGGAAAATGTCTCGATCTCCGTCTGCATCCGGTCTCTGATATCATCCCAGCGCTGCTTCTGCGGCTGCGGCATGTTCGGGTTCTTCTGTGATTCCTCTTCCCAGCGGCTGTGGTCATCGACCCGGAATTCCCGTACGAGCTGCTCAAAGCGCATCGTCTGCGGATGCTCCAGACAAAGCTCCCGGTACACCTTTTGTGCCGTCACGGTTCCTCCTGCCTCCTTCAGCTTCCGGTAATACTCCCGCCGCAGCATCGTCTTTGGCACATGCACGGCCCGCAGCTGCAGCCCGTCGATCACGTATTCCACCGCGATGTCACAGGCCAGATTCCAGTACTGCTCATCCCGCTCCTTCCGGCTCCACAGATGCCCGAAGAGGCAGTGCAGCAGGCTGTGCAGATAGGCCCGCGCCACCCGCACCCTTCCGGTACGGAAAAGCTCGGCAAGCGCATCCGGATGAAAATACAAATGCACTCCATCCGTGCCGATCGGACGGATCTGCCCGTCCGGCACAAACTGTAAAGAGGAAAGTGCCACATCCAGAAACCGCATATTCAGGTAGAGCTCATTGCGCGCCACCCGCAGAATTTCCATCCCGATCCCGATAAAGTCGAGCTGCTGCTCATCGCTTGCATATATTGGATTCCATGTAACAACCTCTTTTCTTTCCGAACCATTGTGAGCTTCCACCTTATAGATCAAATCTTCTCTTCACTTCCGGCTTCTTCTCATGCACATGTCGGTACTCCATCGCATACCCAAGCGCTTCTGCAAAGCCGGCACGCCCGGCACGCTCTGTCAGTGCATCCAGGAAGGCCAAAACTGCCGGCTCATGCCCCAAGCCCGGACCTTCGCAGTACCAGCGAATGCCGTCCATATCCCGAAGCTCGGTAAATATGCTGCAACAGCTGTGGATTTTCGCGCAGATATGTCTCATACTGCTCCCTGGCCTGCCTGCCGAGGGCGTGTGGAAACCGCAGCCGTCCACAGACAAGCCGCACCAGCAGACGCTCCGGCTCCTGCGCCACCGCATACGGAAACAGCCGGTCATACTGAGTAAAGTCCATCCTCCGCCCCTCAAAGCAGTTCCGATAACGCATCCCGGAGCCGTGCACATGCGTCTCCAGAATCCGTGCCCGGGGTGTTTTCCACACCCTCCTCATAGAACTCCGGATACATTAGTTCTGCTATCTGCTGTGATGTATCGTTCCACCGGACATGAAGCGCCTCATGCACCTCATCGAGCATATCCTTCAAAGTCGAAGTCCCGGACGCATCGGTTGTAAGTACTACCTCGCAGATGTGATGACAACCGGTAAACACACCGGTTCCCCAGTCTGCAAGCTGTCCGGTAAACGTCAGCTTCCGCAGATGAATCGCAGTTGTCAAAGGCAGTATCCTTCCAACCCGCACAATGCTCCCAGGTAGTTCCAGCTCCTCCAGCTGTTCTCCGCAAAGCGCCGGGATCTGCGCCTGCCGCAGCCTCTGATAGCGCTGGTGCGACGTCAGTACCTCATCCTCCTCCGGCACGAGCATCGACCGGCCAAGCTGAAGCCTCCCTGCTACCAGCTCCTGTTCGAGCTGCTGCTGGTCCATATGTGCAGAAAACGCATACGGCGCCAGCTCTGTGACCGGTAGCCCGTCGATCATCCCCGGCACCGCCGCTTTCGTATCACGAGAAAAACAGCGCCGGATGACTGCGCTGTTTCCCTTTCTTTCATATGCAAATGCCTGTATTTCTTCTGATCCGTCCATTTTCATCCTCCGGTTACAGCCTCTCCCTACAGCTGAGTCTGTACAAAAATGTCATAGATCGCGCGGACTGCATTTTCGAAGTCTTCATTGCGGACACCGATGATAATATTCAGCTCACTGGATCCCTGGTCGATCATCTTTACATTGACATGTGCATGTGCCAGAGCTGCAAATACACGCGCTGCAGTTCCTCTCTGGGACTTCATGCCACGGCCTACGACTGCGATCAGCGCAAGGTCAGATTCCATCTCCACGAAATCAGGCTGTACTGCTCTGTGGATTCCGGCGATCACCTGCTGTTCTTTTTCTTCAAATTCGTCCTGATGAACGTAGATCGTCATGGTATCAATACCGGACGGTACATGCTCAAAGTTGATTCCCTGGTCTTCAAATACCTGGAGAACCTTTCTTCCGAAACCAACTTCGCTGTTCATCATGGATTTCTCAATATTGATAGAGCAGAATCCCTTCTTACCTGCGATACCTGTGATCACATATTTCGGTTTACGGCATGTGCTCTCTACGATAAAGGTTCCTTTATCCTCCGGACGGTTGGTGTTACGGATGTTGATCGGGATTCCCTCTTTACGGACAGGGAAGATCGCATCCTCATGAAGAACAGTTGCACCCATGTAGGAAAGCTCTCTCAGCTCACGGTATGTGATGGTCTCGATCACTGCCGGATTATCCACGATCCTCGGATCTGTTACCAGGAAACCGGAAACATCTGTCCAGTTCTCGTAGATGTCTGCATGGATCGCTTTGGCTACAAGAGAACCTGTAACATCAGATCCACCTCTGGAGAAAGTCTTGACAGTTCCGTCTTCCATACCACCATAGAATCCCGGAATAACTGCCTTTTCGCATTTCTGAAGACGTTTTGCAAGAAGTTTGTCTGTCTTGTCTGCATCAAAGTTTCCGTTCTTGTCAAAACGGATCACAGTTGCGGCATCTACGAATTCATATCCGAGATATGCAGCCATCACTTTACCATTCAGAAACTCTCCTCGGGATGCTGCGTACTCTGTGCCTGACTGTGCTTTGAAATCAGCTTCGATCTGACGAAACTCTTCCTCGAGGGAAAGCTCAATCTTCAGACCCTTGATGATCTCATAAAAACGTTCTTTGATCTCGTTGAGGATACCTGTAAAATCAGCACCTGCTGCGGCCTTGTCATAGCATGCATACAAAAGATCTGTTACCTTGGTGTCTCCCGAGTATCTCTTACCCGGTGCAGACGGAACCACATAACGTCTGCTCTCCTCGCTTCTGATGATATCCCCTACTTTTTTGAACTGTTCTGCGTTCGCAAGGGAGCTTCCTCCAAATTTCACAACTTTTTTCATAATAATTCTCACCCTTCTGTGTTCCTCTAAAACTAAAAAGTGCTAAAAGCTGTTTTATATTGTATTGAAAAACAGAAAGTTTTGCAAGTATTTCTTACGAATATTGACGAAAAATCCTGAAAAAATTATTATGCACAGTACTCACGGAGAATACTTTCAAGAGCAGATGCACTGCTGGTGTGGCATCTACATACCGGGATAGATTTTCTTTTTGCTTCTTCAACTGCACAGTTTACCATCTTATGAGACACCGTACTGGTAAACAGGATCATAAGATCCGGCGCGCCGATCTTTTTCTTCATGGCACCTTTTTCTTTGGCAAAAACTTTCGCTTTACATCCGAATCCTTTGCAGATATCTTCATACTGACATACCATTCTTTCATTTCCACCTACGATCACAATACTCATATTCTCACCTCTTATTTTGTTATTCTAAACTAACTTCATATTTTAAAAGAAAGCGGCTCATTGCGTCCGCTTTATGTTTTCAGTTTCTTTTGGTTAGCTCATGCTAACTATCTAAGAGCATAGTAACATAGATTCCTTTGTTTGTCAAAGGATTTTTCATTTTAATTTTATCACATCACAAACGTAAAGTATTTCTTCTCTGACTTTGAAGTGCACATCGTTCTCTCCATAGGCGATCCCGTAGACTCTCTCCGGGTTCTTCTGGTATCTCGGACGCGGGTCATTGGCGAGCACTTCTATCAGTGCCTCCCTCTGTGATTCCGGGATCTTTTGCAGCAGTTCTTCTGGAAATTCCACTTTAAGGATATGTTCTTCGATATGGTCTGTGAAGCCGCCTTTTGCTTCCGGATGGCTGTCTACATAGGGAAGGTACGGTTTGATATCGTAGATCGGCGTTCCATCCATCAGATCCGCCCCTGAGATGTGCAGGACCGTACCAAGATCCGAATGATATTCAATCTCTTCCAGGCGGACTGATGAGAGTCCCAGACTGTTGGGGCGGAATGGGGATCTGGTCGCAAACACGCCCATTCTTGTATTTCCTCCAAGTCTTGGCGGGCGTACTGTCGGAGACCAGTTCTCGCGTACTGCCTCCGAAAACTGCCAGATGAGCCAGATATAATCGTAATCTTCCAGACCACGGAATGCCTCCGTTACCCGGTATTCCGGCTCAAACACGATCGTTGCCTTTAATGCACTCAGCCGGTTGCTCTGATGTGGGATTCCAAACTTTGTCTGGAAATCATTGTGGATCCTTGCTATGATCTTCATATTATTTTGTTCTGACATGTATTTTTCCTCTGTATTTTCTCTGTAAAAAATAAACAGCAGCCCGGCTGCCATAAGTACTGCCGGGCCGCTGTATGTATTTTAGCTTATCCGATTTCAGCGGTCAATGATTTCTATTTCTGTATCGTCTTTGGCATCCAGATTGTTGATGTATTTCCTGGTCTCTGCCACGATCACATTCGAAAGGAGCAGGACCGCCACAAGGTTTGGAAGTGCCATCAGCGCATTCAGGATATCCGCGATCGTCCATACCAGGTTCAGAGAAATGACCGGTGCGATCACTGCCACTGCGATGTAAAGGACTCTGTACGGGATCAGGCCTTTTTTTCCTGCAAAATATTCTACGCAGCGTTCTCCGTAGTATGCCCATCCAAGAACCGTAGAATACGCAAAAGAAATAATTCCAATTACAAGGATCACCGGACCGAGGACCGGAATCTGCTGGAATGCCAGTGTTGTCAGGACACCTCCGTTTGTGATCTCTCCCATGTCAATCGCCGGATTTTTCATGATGCTTGTGACAAGCACCAGTCCTGTCATCAGACATACGACAACGGTATCCCAGAAAGTACCTGTGCTGGATACAAGGGCCTGACGCACCGGATTTCGTGTCTGTGCCGCTGCTGCTGCGATCGGAGCAGAACCCATACCGGATTCATTGGAAAAAAGTCCTCGTGCGATTCCATACTGCATTGCCATCATGATACCACGGCCAACCAGGCCGCCTGCTGCAGCTCCCGGTGTAAATGCCAGTTTACAGATCGTTGTCACTGCCGGGATAATAAAATCATAATTGATACACAGGATCACAAAACAGCCAAGTACATAAAAAGCTGCCATGAACGGAACCAGTTTCTCACATACATTTGCGATAGATTTGATCCCGCCAAAAATAACAAGTGCTGTCAGTACTGCAACGACGATTCCAACTACAAACGGTGGAATACTCAAGTTTTCCTGACAGACCGTCGCGATCGCATTGACCTGCGTGGCACAGCCGATCCCAAAAGATGCAAAGCCGCCAAAGACAGCAAAGATCATTCCAAGCCACTTCATATTCAGTCCACGTTCCAGCGCATACATCGCACCGCCCTGCATACGTCCGTCCTTCGTTTTCACACGGTATTTTACAGCGATCAGAGATTCACTGTACTTCGTTGCGATCCCAAAAACGCCGGTAAGCCAGCACCACAGGACTGCACCCGGACCTCCCAGTGCGATCGCGGTTCCCACACCGATGATGTTTCCTGTTCCGATCGTGGATGCCAGGGCTGTCGTCAGTGCGCCAAACTGGCTGACCTCGCCTTCTCCGTCAGGATCTTTTGTCACAGATAAGCGGATCGCGGTGCCGATCTTTCTCTGGATGACTCCTGTACGGATCGTCATAAAAATGTGGGTTCCCAGGAGCAGAAGGATCATCCACCAGCCCCATACCCAGGTGTCGATCTGATTGATCATGTTTTCAACTGCACTATACATCTCTCGTCCTCCCTTGTCGTTTTTTGTGTGAAGGAACTTCTGACTGTTCAGATAAAACGAAAGGGCGCACAGACATTCTTATGTCTGTACACCCTTGTACTTTCCTTTTCACTGTTTCAGCGTCACACTTATGTGTTTTATTATACTGAATCCCAGTCCTTTTTGCAACTGGCTTTTATCTTTAATGGTCAGAATTTTAAATCCTCCGAAAAAAGCTCTCTTACCTTTTTTCTTCTTCCATCCATTCTTTCAGTGCCTTCATACGGACTCTGGCATCCATCATTCCCCTCTCGTAGACACTCTGGATCACATCGAGATCTGTCTCCATACGGCTGATCTCAAGCTTTTCAGATGGCTGGATCACAAAAACTTCTCCCGCCTCTTCCAGACGGTGGATCTCCTTTAATGACTGATTGTAGACACTATGACGCTCTTTGAGTGCCTCGGCAAATTCCGGGTATTTATGGTATCTCAGCTCTGCCATCTTTGCATTCTGTGGCTTCTTTACATAGCCTTTGTGCTGTGTGAGGATTACAACATTTTTTTCAAAACCCATCCTGCGAAATGCTTCCAACGGAATACTGTCTGTACAGCCGCCGTCCAGAAGCTTCATTCCCTGATAATCTACAAGTTTCGACACATATGGCATAGATGCGGATGCGCGCAGGACATCAATCTGGTTCAGCATATCTGTGATCTTTATGTATTCTGCCTTCCCTGTCTCTACATTGGAGCAGGTCGCATAAAACTCTGTATCTGATTTCAGAAATGCCTCATAATCATACGGATCAAGTCTTTCCGGAATATCATGATAGCATAACTGTTTTCCAACCACTTCCCCTGTATGGACCAGGTTCCACATACTCATAAAATGCTTATCATTCCTGTATTTCTTAAAATAACGGATGCTTCTGCCCTTCTGTCCCGAAACGAAAGAACAGCCATGGAGTGCCCCGGCAGACACTCCGATCACTCCGTCAAAATGCAGCCCCTGCTCCATAAATACATCCAAAACGCCGGCTGTATAAATGCCGCGCATTGCTCCACCTTCCAAAACCAGTCCTGTCTTCATCACTGTTGCCTCACCTTTCTGTCTTCCAGCAGTTTACTATTGTATCATATGCTTCCCTGAAACTGATACCCGCCTTCCCTGCAAGTGCTGATGCACTGTCATATTCAGGATAGCATCTCTCTTTTCCATTCGGAAGTGTACAGATCTTTACCTGTGCCTCGCCTATGGAAGTCCGGATCTTCTCTGCACGGCGTTTCAGGATCGTCCGTTCCAGTTCGCTCCGTCTGATGCCGATCGTCGTTGTCTCTGTAAAAAGGATCTCCTCCATTCTGGAGATCTTGTCTTTTTTGCAGAGGACCACCAGCTCATATGCCGGTCTGTTTTTCTTCATAAAGACCGGTGTATAATGAACTTCTCTCGCACCATTCTCCAGAAGGATCTGCATCACATGTCCCATTGCTTCGCCGCTGCAGTCGTCAATGTCTGTTTCCAGCCGCCAGATATGATCTGACTCCTGTTTTTCTGCCTCAACCGACCGGATCAGCATTGCTCTTAGGATTCCCGGGCAGCGATACTGGCGTTTGCCTGCTCCGAGCCCTGTTGCAAGGATCTCAAAATCTTCCGGAAGTTTCTCAGAAGTCCGGACTGCCGCTACGACTGCTGCTCCTGTCGGAGTGACCAGTTCTCCTTCGATATCTGTGATCTTAAGTTTGAGATGATTTGCCTGTGCCACATTTACAACAGCCGGAACCGGAACCGGGATCTGACCGTGCTGACAGCGGATAAAACCTGTTCCGTCATAAAGTACCGGCACAACCACATCTGTGACATCCAGATCATCCAGGCAGACTGCGATCGATACAATGTCCACGATGGAATCCACTGCTCCAACCTCGTGGAAATGCACTTCCTCCACCGGTACGCCGTGAGCTTTTGATTCCGCTTCTGCCAGAATCTCAAAAATCCTGAGAGCCATCTGTTTCGCTCTGGTGCTGATCGAAGAACCTTCGATGATCTCCCTGATCTCCTTCATTCCACGATGTTCATGTCCGTGTTTATGGACATGTGAATGTTCCTCATCAGAGTGTCCATGCAGATATTCCATATCATGATCGTGATTATCCTGATCCAGAATCACGGAGAAATCACAGGCATCGAGCCCAGACTTCACAACCCTTGAAACTTCTGTACGGAATCCCTGAACCGGAAGACCTGATAATGCCGCTTCCAGATGCTTCTGATCTGCACCAAGATCCAGAAGTGCCGCCACGGTCATGTCACCGCTGATTCCGGAATAACATTCCAAATATAAAGTTTTTCCCATAATATCTCCCATTAGTTACTGTTCCTGATTTTCTCTGACTGCAAGGCGGTTGATCTGCGTTGCAATGTAACCTGCCCCGTAGCCATTGTCGATATTTACCACCGCAATCCCGTTCGCGCAAGAATTGATCATCGTCAGAAGTGCGGAAAGTCCATGCATGCTCGCTCCGTATCCCACAGAAGTCGGGACTGCGATCACCGGCTTATCCACCAGACCTCCGAGAACACTCGCAAGCGCTCCCTCCATTCCAGCAACTGCAACCACACAGTTTGCCTCCTGGATCACTTCCAGTCTGGAAAAAAGTCTGTGGATCCCACTCACACCCACATCAAAGATACGCTCTACGTGAGTTCCGAAGTATTCTGCAGTCTGTGCAGCTTCCTCTGCAACCGGGATATCGGCTGTACCTGCGGTACAGACTGCGATCTTGCCGATGTGCTCTTTGTGCTTCTTTTCGATCTTGATGATGTGTGACAGATCATCGTATTCCACACCCGGAAGAAGATCTTTCACCAGCTCATACTGATGTCTGGACGCTCTCGTTCCAAAAACTTCTCCGTTGTCCTCATATAACTTCTGAAAAATATGGACAAAATGCTCATCTGCCTTGCCGCTGCAAAAGATCACTTCCGGGAATCCGGAGCGAACCTCTCTGTGAGAATCCAGCTTCGCATAGCCTCCCATTTTCTCAAATGGTTCTTTTCGAAAGTAATGTTCTGCCTCTTCTAAAGTGATCTCGTTTTTTTTGAATCGGGTCAATATTTCTCTTGCTTCCAAAAAATGCATCCTCCCCGTCTGTTACTTTATGTGATACAAAATCATGCCACCCTTTTTGTCATATCCGGTGTCCCAGAGTTCCTTCAGAGAAAACCATTTGTATTCCCCATAGGAAACTGCCTTCACCATAAGATCATCCTCTGTTTCTTCATAACCTGCAAGGATAAACCAGTGCCATATGTAATCCTCCAGATGTCCGTTCTTGTTCTGGTGTTTCAGCATCAGATATGGGATCGGGCTGTCGCTGTCGATCTGCCTCATGACAGCCTCTCTTGCTTCTTCATAAGCATGTGTCCCATGAAAAGCCTCCATCATAAGATTCTCCTCATGTACATCCTTCAGATATTCTCCAAAACCTTCCATATATAATTCCAGGGTATCGATCCCGTTCGGCCTTGGACAGAGATAATGCTTCATGATATATGCAAAATCATGGTACTCTTCCCATGTGATCTCTTCGAGTTTATGCGGATAAAGTTTCTTCTTATCCGCTCTTCGGGCAAAATAAATACAGCTCTCACAAGCTGCCACTGCTCCACATCCTCCGTCTCTCATTGATATCTCTGGAAAAAGATCCTGATTTCCCCCATAGGATTCTTCTACAAAGAAGTAATCCAGTTCATTCTTCTTATGTACTCCGGTCTGTATCACCGTTTCTCCCCCCTCTGTCGTCAGTATCAAACTGATACTATGCAAGTAACTATACCATATTTTATATTAAAATTAAACACTGTTTTTTCCAGAAAAATCCGGAAGAATGTTAAACACTCTTCCGGATATCCACGATCCTCTCTCTTATGAATAAGAAGTAAAGCCAAGATCCTTCGCTGTCATCTGCACATTCGCGAGGAATACATCAAATGCCCCCATCGTTCTTTTCAGAACAGCATTTGACTGCTTCTGGAAAAAGTCATTTGCTGTTTTATCGTTTGTTGCATATTTGAATACATATCCTGTATTTGCAGTATGTCTGGACGGATTCAGATTTGAATATGTCACATATGCTTTTTCACCTTTAATATAAGCAAATACAGCCTGTGCAATATCTGTTCTCTGACAGTTAAAGCTCATCGTGATCCCACGGTAATTTTCTCCCGTGGTGTCGAGAAATTCAATATATGTAGCTTCTATCAGATCATCTTTTTTGTTATAGGCTACAAGGACCACCGAATTCGAAAAATCCTGTTCCACTTCATAATTTCCATCATCATTGATCTCACCATTCTGCTGGATATATTTTTTGAGTTTTGTGTAATTCTTGGTCCATTTATTGGATACAGGAGTATTTTTTACCGTTACTGTACAGTTAAATTTCTTTCCTCCAAGAGTTGCCGTTATCGTTGCTTTACCTGCTTTTTTTCGCAAGAACCCTGCCATTTCGGTATACCCAGGCAGTCTTTGTATCACTGGATTTCCACTGTGGAACCAGTTTCGTTCCATTGATCTTGAGAGTATCATATTTTCCCACATACAACGTCATACTTGTCTTATTAAGTTTCAGACTATTGAGTCCTGCAATTGTCGTCAGACCGTTTCTGTCATATCCACTCCACACAAGGCTTCCATTAATTCTCCTGTATGCACGAACTGTGTACGTATACTGAACGCCCGTAGTTACACGTACATCCTGATAAGTTGTTGTCTGATATCCAGAAAAATTACGCACTGCCTGCCATTTTCCTCCGTCCGTCTTTCTGTAAACACGATAACCGTTTACACCTTTTACCGTGCTCCATTTCAGCACGATTTTGTTTGTGCCATAAGGCTTTGCTGAAAGCAGTTTCGGTGCTGTTACTTTCACTGCCGCCTGTACTTCCTTCACGCCATAACTTCCCGAAAATACCACTGGAACTGCCAGTGCCAGCATCATAAATGTAATTATGCCAAATAATCTTTTTTTGAATTTTTTCATATTCTGATACCTCCCTTCTTACCTTCACTTTACTATACAATTGACAGTTATTCAATCCAAATCTGCAATATTCTTATGCATTCTTTCCAACCCGCAGATTTTCTGTTATACTTAATCTTAAATCAAACATTATGGAGGTTTTTTGTATGATCCACACACTTGAAAATGACCAGCTCCGTGTAAAGATCGCCGATCACGGTGCTGAGCTGTCAGAAATCTACGATAAAACAAACGACCATCAGGTACTCTGGAATGCTGATCCGGCCTACTGGAAACGCCATGCTCCGGTGCTTTTCCCGAATGTTGGACGCTATTATGAAGATCACTGTCTGATAAACGGTAACTCCTACACATCCGGTCAGCACGGATTTGCCCGCGATATGGAATTCACCTGCACGGACAAAACCGATACATCCGTTACTCATCTGCTGGAATCCACCGCAGAAACTCAGAAGATCTGGCCATATGCTTTCCAGCTTTCTATCACACATACGCTCAATGGTCGTGACCTGACTGTTTCATGGAAAGTCGTAAACAAAGATCAGGAAACCATGTATTTCACGATCGGTGCTCATCCTGCATTTAATGTGCCTGTACTTTCTGATACCATTCGGAGTCAGTATCACCTTACCTTCAATGGAGAAAAAGAACTGACCTACTGCCTGCTTGACCCAGAGTACAGTACTGCCATTCCTGACAAGACCTACACCCTTCCTCTTGAAAATAATTCCTGCACGATCGATGAGCACATGTTTGACCACGATGCTCTGGTCTTTGACAACGGTCAGATCACTAAAGCCGGTATCGCCCTTCCGGATGGAACTCCTTATGTAGAGATCAGCTGCGAGGGATTCCCAAACTTCGGTATCTGGTCCGCTGTCGGTGCTCCGTTTGTCTGCCTGGAACCATGGATGGGACGCTGCGATAATATAGGATATAACGGAGAACTGTCCGATAAACCGGGCATCAATATACTTGATCCTGCCAAAACATTTGAGAAGTCTTATGTAATCTCAGTTAAATAATGCCCCTGCATTTATAACTTAAAAAGGGAAATCCCCCGCCGCCTGCACTTTCTGCAGTTGCGACGGGGGACTTCCCTCTTTTTATGTCTTTTGTTCTTTTTATTTTTTGATATCGTCTGTGCGGATTGCGAACTGTACCAGTCCTATGTCCTTATTGTCTGCTGAGACGAAAGATACCGGTGTGTAATCGCTTCCTGAGATCTTGTCAAACATTTCATCAATCTCATCATCGATCTGCTGGTCAATGTCAGATGTCTTATCTTTGGATTCCACTGTTCCGTCCTTCAGTTCTGCAGCTCCGTCATCCAGTTTTTTCAGGCCGTCTGTAAGTTCACTGCTTCCGGATTTAAGGGAATCTGCTCCGCTCTTGAGTGACTGGATTCCACTGGCTGCACTTCCGATTCCTCCGGTAAGCTGGCTTGCTCCGGATACCAGGCTGGAGGCACCGTTTCTTAAGGAAAGAGATGCGACCGATAACTGATTTGCACCTTCAAGAAGGCTGGAGTCATTCTTTGTAAGTTTCGTAAATCCTGCATTCAGCTGTTTCATTCCTTTTGCAACTTCCGGAAGATCTTTTGTCGCTGCCTGAAGCAATGAAGCGTCGTTCCCTGCACATACGGAATCGCGAGGTTGATCCAGATGGACAGCTCGATCACCAGTGTCAGGATCACCGGAAGTGTGATCGACTTGAAGTTAAACAGAAGGATTGCAAATACAAACGCGATCGCCAGGGTATTGACCCTGCTGTTATCCTCTGTGATCGTTTCTTTCAGATCCCTGGTACTTGCCAGGTCGCCTGCGATCCTGGCCTCATCGCCATAATATTTCTCGCAGATTTTATAAACTTCGTTCAGTTTTTCTGTCCATCCTTCTTCGGATTCCTCAGTGCTTATAGTCACTACAAAACGGCTGTAATTCTCTGAATAAAGCTGTGAAAGTGAATCCGACGGAACAAAGCCGTCCGGGATCGTTGAACCTACACTGTCTACATAGGAAATGACAGAAGTCACATTTTCATTGTCTTTTAATTCTTCACTCAATGCACTTTCTTTGCTTGTATCCCCTTTCGGCACCATGATGACGAGAGGGTTGGACGCGCCATATTCCTCCTCAACGCTCAGGAGGTCGCGTCCCATCTGAGTGGCATCCGTGCTGTAAATACGGCTGCCGCCATAGAGGAAAGAGTTTCCCCCCTGTGCAATGAAGCACGGAACCGCAATCACCACTGCAATAAGAAATGCAGGTATGCGGAGTTTCATAACAGTGCCGGCAAACTTATGAAAGTCCGGAAAAAAGGCCTTATGCTGAGTCTTATCGATCAGTTTATAAGTACTGATCCTGTTGACTGTTTTACTGCCGCCACCATAGCGTCCTGGACATCCTTGCCTTCTGCTCTGTTTTCGGCAAATCTGTGAAGAAGGAAGATGGAATAGTCCATGGAAACTGCAAGCTGCAGAACACTTCCCGCTGCATTGGTAACGAAAGAAATCTCTCCAAACAGCAGGTTTGTTCCTCTGTTCAGCATGATTGCGATACCGATTGTGATCATAAAAAGTACTGGTTCAAACCATGAATTCGTTGTCAGAAGCAGTACGATAAATGTCACCGGAAGGACAAACAGCATGATCTTCTGGATATCTGACGAGGTGTGGAACGGTGACAATGCATCTGTGACTGCTGTTCCTGACATAGAATTGTCATCCCCGATAATGTCACGGATCTCATCAACTGCTGCCTTTTTTTCTGTTTCATCGTCAACTACCGTGATGGAATACAGGGCATCGGAATCTTTGTACCACTCATCGATCGTATCCTGGTCTGCATTTTCCAGTGGTTCATAGATGTCCACCACATCATCCAGCCAGTTGACCTCGTCTACTCCGTCGACCTGCTCCAGTTTCTTCTTATAATCCAGTGCCTGCGGGATCGTCACATCGTGGATGACTACTCTCATATTTGGTACAGGCTGGCTGTATTCTTCAAAGGGAAAAAATCGAAGTGTACAGCGCACACAGGCACTGCTCAAAGACGGGCTTACAGAGCTGATGCAGACCAAACCGGTACAGAATATCACAGTCCGTGAACTGACAGACTATGTCAATCTGAACCGTGGAACCTTTTATCTGCATTACAGGGATATCCAGGATCTTCTGGAGCACCTGGAAAATGATATACTGGATGAATTTATCGAAATCACCAACGCCCACCAGCCACAGGATATGAAGGGTAAACCTTTCCCTCTGATCTGTGACCTGTATAAATTTCTGGAAAAAAACTCCGATTTCGTAAAACTTGTTCTGGTCAATAACCAGGAACAGAATTTTATGAATCGGATCAAGGAGATTATCCGGGAACGCTGCGTGAATGACTGGGACGAGATTTTTGCCAATGCAGATCCCAGGCTGAGCGAGATCTACTCTTCCTACGTCCTCTCCGGCTGTATCGGCATCATCGAAAACTGGATCCGAAATGGCACCCGCCAGAGCCCGGAGGAACTCGCACGCTATACGGAGGATATTATGCTAAATGGGTTGAATATACTGAAATAGATGTATTATGTTACTATTCACAGGTAGTATCCCGCGAGGCGTTTTGCCATGAATATGGCAAAATCCCGAGACATACAGGGCAAAATGCCATCACCGAAGGTGATTTGGAATGCATTTTGACCAAGTTACTGTGAACGGAGTGAACAGTAACTGTATTATCACTCCGTTCACGGTAACTTGAGTATCCAGACACAAATTTGCTTGTGCATAATATATAATAGAAGTATACTTAATATAAATACTACTCTCTAAGGAGGATTCAAAATGAAAAAGAAGAAACTAATCTGCGGTCTTTTATCTGCATCCATGGTACTTACAATAGGCGGTCTTACCTCTGTTTATGCTGCGGACACCGAAACCCTTGCTGATTATCCGGAATATAAAGAAATCGTGCAGAAATATTATGACGGTGCTTCTGCCGCATGGAATATCAGCCAGTTTCAGGAAAATAATCTCTGTTATCTGGCAGGATATTATTCAGATATCAATAAACTCGGATATTTTCTTCAGGATATTGATAATAATGGTACCGCAGAACTGTTTATAGGTGCCATTGACGATGGCACTGACAGTTATGAGGGAATGTTTTTTGATATGTACACCCTTGTTAACGGAAGGCTTTCTCTGGTCACTACCAGCGGTGAACGCGACAGATATTATCTGTGCAAAGACAACACTATAGCCAATGAAGCTTCCGGCAGTGCTTTTCTGTCCCTGTACCATTATTATACTTATACTGACGGACAGCTGAACTTAAAAGAATCCGTGGTCTATGATGAAGAAAGAAATCCGCAGAATCCGTGGTTCTTCAGCACAACAGCTTCAACTGAGTATAATGCAGATGAATTTACTTCTATTTCAGAAGCAGATGCAGCTTCTATCAAGAATAAGTATGAATATGCGGAACTTCCGTTTATTTCACTGGCAGATATGAAATAGTCAAAATTATTCACATAAAAAGCCCCCACAAATCGTTTTCTCACGTTTTGTGGGGGCTTCTTAGTATATTATAATTATCAGTTCTGCTCTACAATATGTCTTGCTACGTAAATACCACTTGCGGATGCGTGGGACAGGGAGTGGGTGACGCCACTTCCGTCTCCGATCACGTACAGACCTTTGTGGCAGCTTTCGAGGTTGTCGTCGATCTCAACTTCCATGTTGTAGAATTTAACTTCCACGCCGTACAGAAGGGTATCATCGTTTGCAGTTCCCGGAGCTACTTTGTCCAGGGCGTAGATCATTTCGATGATGCCGTCCAGGATACGTTTCGGAAGTACGAGGCTTAAGTCTCCAGGTGTTGCTGTGAGAGTCGGTGTTACGAGGCCTTCCTCAACACGTTTCACGGTACTTCTACGTCCGCGGACAAGGTCGCCGAAACGCTGTACGATAACACCGCCGCCAAGCATGTTGGAAAGTCTTGCGATGCTTTCGCCGTATCCATTGCTGTCCTTAAATGGCTCGGAGAAATGTTTGGAAACAAGAAGTGCGAAGTTGGTGTTATCGGTCTTTTTCTCATCACCCTCATAGCTATGTCCGTTTACAGTGATGATGCCGTTGGTATTTTCGTTTACTACGATTCCGTTCGGGTTCATGCAGAAAGTACGGACGTTATCTTCGAATTTCTCTGTACGGTAGACGATCTTGCTCTCATACAGTTCATCTGTCAGATGTGAAAAGATAACTGCCGGAAGTTCCACGCGGACACCGATATCCACACGGTTGGATTTGGTCGGGATGTTCAGATCTTTACAGACAGTCTCCATCCATTTGCTTCCGCTTCGTCCTACGGAAACGATACATTTCTTACAGTCGTAAGTTCCTTTTTCGCAGATCACACGGTAACCGTCTTCCAGGATCTCCAGTTTCTGTACCGGTGTGTCGAAGTAGAAATCTACATGATCTTTCATTGCATTGTACAGGTTCTCAAGAACGATATAATTGATATCCGTTCCCAGATGACGTACAGATGCATCCAGAAGGTTCAGTTTGTTCTGCAGGCAGAGTTTCTTAAACTTGGTTCCTGCTGTGGAATAAAGCTTAGTTCCCTGACCACCGTATTCCATGTTGATATCATCAACATATTTCATCAGCTCGATTGCCTGGCTTTTACCGATATGCTCATACAGAGTTCCACCGAAATCGTTGGTGATGTTATATTTTCCATCAGAGAATGCACCTGCACCGCCAAAGCCGCACATGATAGAACATCTCTTACAGTTGATACAGTTCTTTATCTTCTTGCCGTCGATCGGGCATTTTCTCTTCTCAAGGGAGTATCCCTCTTCAAAAACTGCCACTTTGCAGTCCGGCTTTTCTTTCATTAATTCATACGCTGCAAAAATTCCTCCAGGACCAGCGCCGATAATGATTACATCATAGTTCATGCCTTATCCTCCTTGTAAGCATTACTTCCCTTTTTGTTTATATCCCTCATCCATATACAGCAGAACCCACAGTCCTGTTGCATAAAAAAAGCTGTCGCAGAATTTCTCGTGACGGATCCTGTCACTTCCATTCATTACGGCAGTTGGAAAAATGGTTACTGTAATCTTTAACGTTAATCATATTCCTAATCTATACTACAGGATTGCCATCGCTTTGTCAAGTGTTGTTTTTGTATGAAAATCAGATGTTTTTCCGTAAAACACAAAAACACTGCCATTTTCAGACAGTGCTTCCGCTTAATTTAAAAGAAAGATAAAGAAATTCAGATAACCTGCAAAAGTCAGCCATACAAGATACGGGATCATCAGGTATCCTGCGTTCCTGGAGATATCCGAAAATCCTTTCGTGCAGAGGTACACCAGATACCACAGAAGCACAAGCCATACAAATGCAAAGAAATACCATCCTGCATTAAAGAAAAATACCGGCCACAGGAAATTTACTGCAAGCTGCACTCCATACAAGAACAGTGCTCTGTTTCTCTTTTCTGTTTTCGGCGAAATTGCCACAAGGTAAGATGCTGTTCCCATCATGGCAAACAGTCCTGTCCATACCACAGGAAATACCCAGCCCGGCGGTGTCAGAGGCGGCTGTTTTAATTTTTCAAACGTATCCATGCTTCCCTGCGTAAGAAATCCCGAAACCGCCCCAACTCCCAGCGGCACCGCCAGCGCGGTCAGCAGAGTTTTTGTTTTTTTCTTCAAAAAAATTCCTCCTGTTCTCATCATCACTGTCTAGTGTATGAAGAACAGAAGGAATTATGCGTTTCCAAAATTTTATTTACATTTTATGCTTCTCTGCTTTGAAGAATGCTTTGGTTTCTTTCGCAACGACTCCGCTCAGTGCGAACAGTGCGATCATATTCGGGATTGCCATCAGACCATTGAAGATATCTGCGATAGTCCATACAGCACTTACTGTCATGTATGGTCCGATGAATACTGCAAAAATATATAACCAGCGGTATACGATGATCTTCGTCTTGTGTCCGTTTGTCAGGTATTCGAGACAACGTTCACTGTAATAATCCCATCCAAGGATTGTTGTAAATGCGAAGAATACGAGGCAGAGCATCAGTACAAACGCTGTGAACTTGGCCGGAAGCGGAAGTCCATGCTGGAATGCATAGGTAGTAACCTGTACACCCTCGATTCCCTCTACCTGCCATGCACCTGTCAGGACGATGGAAAGTCCTGTCATGGTACAGATCAGGATCGTATCAATAAAAGTACCTGTCATGCTGACAAGACCCTGACGTACCGGCTCTTTTGTCTGCGCTGCTGCTGCCGCGATCGGAGCGCTACCAAGACCTGCTTCGTTGGAAAAGATTCCTCGTGCAACACCTTTCTGCATTGCTACGATCATAGAACCAACAACACCACCTGTCACTGCTTTAGGATTAAATGCCGCTGTAACAACAGTTACGATTGCATTCGGGATCTCTGTAATGTTGCAGATGATCAGGGCAACGCTGAAGATGATATAAATTACTGCCATAAACGGCACGATAATCTGGCTGACTGCTGCAATTCGTTTTACTCCTCCGATCAGGATCGCTGCTACGCAAAATGCAAGGATCAGAGAAGAAACAACAACTGCTACGGAATACTGTCCCAGGAATGGGATATTGATGCAGTTTGTCTTGTCCGGATCAAAGAAGTTCTGTACAGCACTTGAAATACCATTTACCTGGCTGAATGTACCGATACCAAAAAGACCTACACAGACACCAAAGAATGCAAAGATCTTACCAAGCCATTTCCATTTCGCTCCCATACCTTTCTCAATATAGTAGAATGGTCCGCCAAGACTGTGTCCGTCTTCTGCAACCACACGGTATTTTACCGCCAGAAGACCTTCAGAATATTTGGTTGCCATTCCGAAGAATGCTGCCACGATCATCCAGAAAAGTGCTCCCGGACCTCCGGCACAGACTGCTGTTGCAACACCTACGATATTACCGGTACCGATTGTTGCACTCAATGCTGTACACAGAGCTGCAAAACTGGAGATCTCACCGTCTCCCTCTTCTTCATTCTTAAACATCCATTTCAGTGCCAATGGAAGGCGGCGTACCTGAAGCAGCCCAAGTCTGCTGGTAAGAAGAACACCACCGGCTATGATCAGTACCATAAGCGGCACGCCCCAGACTTTGTCATCCACTGCAACTAAGAAATTGTTGATTGCTTCCCACATCTCAAAAAGTTCTCCTTCTGTATGTATTTTTCAGCATCATAAAAAGGGGATAAAGATAAAGAATCGTTCTCAGATAGACTGGTAAGAATCTAATAATATCAGACAATAAAAAATAGATAAAAATCAAAAAATAGAATTCAGGATGTAATTAGGTCATAGCATCCTCTGTCCTTTTGCCTGAGAGATTCAAGACGCTTGCGCGTCGCTTGCACCTTCGGCCCCTGTAATAAAACAGGCGTCTCCAGAGAAACGATCCATTTGCAGTTTGTGTCCGATATTACGGATACCTGAGAGTTTTACTCCTTCGGTGGGCATGCGCCTCTTTCCTGCAAACTTCTCCTCGTTATTGCTGTTACTGCGTTATACTATAGTGCTAAATCATAAAAAAGTCAGAGGAAAAGAATATTCTTCCCTCTTGACTTTTTTTGGCGTTTTTTGATGTTTTATTTCGGGCTGACGATCTTACCTGCGATCGCACATGCTGCTGCCGTCTTTGGAGATGCCAGATAGATTTCTACCTTGGAAGTTCCCATACGGCCAAGGAAGTTACGGTTGTTTGTCGCCACAACACTCTCTCCGTCTGTCAGGATACCGCCTGCACGTCCACAGCACAGTCCGCATCCCGGATGTGTGATCATTGCACCTGCTTCTGCCAGAGTGTCCAGAATACCAAGCTCGATCGCCTGTCTGTAGATCTTGCGGCTTGCCGGTGTCACGATCAATTTTACATAGTCAGCAACTTTTTTGCCCTTGAGGACTTCCGCTGCTGCTGCGAGATCCTCCAGACGGCCATTTGTACAGGAACCGATGAATACCTGATCAATCTCAGTTCCCTCAAGAGTGCTGACGTCACGGATCTTGTCTACCTGTGACGGGCATGCCATGACCGGAACAAGGTCCTCTGCACGGTAAGTTACAGTCTTGATGTATTTTGCGTCCTCATCGCCGACAAGGCTCTTCTGGAAATCGTTCAGTTCAATCTCACAGTATTCTGCTGTCTTTTCATCTGGTGTGAAGAGAGCACATTTTGCACCAGCTTCGATTGCCATGTTTGACATGGTCATTCGGCTTGCCACGGACATATTCTTTACTGCACTTCCTGTGAATTCCAGTGCACGGTAAGTAGCGCCATCTGCACCGAGATCACCGATCAGACGCAGGATCACATCCTTGGACATCACGTTCTCCGGAAGCTCTCCCTCGATCACAACTTTAATGGTCTCCGGAACTTTGATCCACATGGTTCCTGTTCCGAGGATACTTGCCATCTCTGTATATCCGATACCGGAAGAAAATGCGCCGACACATCCATAAGTAGTTGTATGGCTGTCTGTACCAAATACGATGTTGCCCGGTTTGACATAGCCAGCCTCTGTCATCAGCTGATGGCAGATTCCGTCGCTTCTGTGTACGTTTTTCATTCCGTATTTCTCTGCAAAAGCATCTCCTGTATGGAAATGTCTGGTATCATCAAGCTGGCTTGCCGGAACAAGGTGATCATAGATCAGAACTACCTTATCCGGATCCCATAATTTCTTGAATCCCATTTCTTCAAATTTATCCGCAACAAACGGAATAAAAATATCATGGATCATCACTCTGTCTACATTGACTGTTACGATATCGCCAGGTTTTACGGCATGACCCACATTGTTTCTGATAATCTTTTCGATAACTGTTTCGCCCATCTGCTTCTCCTCCTTAGTCCAGTCCATTCAGTTTACGCATGGCTTTTACAAGTCCGCCGGCCTGGATGATGCTCATCAGGTTCTCCGGCAGAGAAGCGATCGGGTACTGTTTTCCATCATAGTCAACATGTTCATTCATCACAACGTTCACGGTATCTCCCTCTTTGATATCATCGTGAAGATCCGGCTGCTCGATCAGCAGAAGTCCGTTGTTGATGGAGTTCCTGAAGAAAATTCTTGCAAAAGATTTTGCAATGACGCACTGAACGCCCAGTGCTTTGATGATCTCCGGTGCCTGCTCTCTGGAAGAACCGCAGCCGAAGTTTTTGCCGGCAACAATGATGTCGCCTTTCTGGATCTGTCCAGCCAGTTCCGGACGGAGCGGGCTGAATCCATACTGTTTCATATCGTCGATTGTTTTGAGTGCCAGATACTCGGTCGGGATGATGATATCGGTATCAATGTCATCGCCAAGTACCCATACTTTACCTGTAAACTTTTCCATAATCTATGTATTCCTCACTGAATATATTGTAGGTGTTTCTGTTGTACTTTATCAGATTTCAGATGGCAGTGCGATTTTTCCTGCGATTGCAGATGCTGTAACAGTCGCTGCGGATCCAAGATATACTTTGGAACTTGGATGTCCTGCACGTCCTTTGAAGTTACGCGTTCCTGTACTGATCAGGACTTCATTTTCACCGATTACGCCCTGGCAGCTTCCCCAGCATACACTGCAGTTCGGGTTCATAACGATCGCACCTGCTTCCATGAAAATGTCGATCAGGCCTTCTTTTAATGCCTGACGGTAAATTGTCTGGCTTGCCGGAACAACGAGGAAACGTACCTTGTCAGATACTTTCTTTCCTTTGATGATCTCGGCACCTACGCGCAGATCTTCGATACGTCCGTTGTTGCAGGAGCCAAGGAATGCTTCGTTGATCTCGATTCCACATGCTTCTTCTGCCGGAACAACATTGTCTACAAAATCCGGTTTTGCGACTACCGGGCGGACTTTGCTGAGGTCAAAAGTATATTCTCTTACGTATTTTGCATCCGGATCACTGTGGAATACAGCTTTTGGCTCACGTCCATGTTCTTTGAGGTATTCCATGGCTTTTTCGTCTGCTTCAAAGATACCGGTCTTTGCACCTGCCTCTACTGCCATGTTGCAGAGAGTCATACGGTCACTGATGCTTAAAGTCTTAGCACCTTCTCCGGTGAATTCCATTACCTGATAGTTGCATCCGTTTGCACCTACTTCACCAATGATGGTAAGGATCAGGTCACGGGCAGTCACACCTTCCGGAAGCTTACCGATGAGGTTGAATTTTACAGATTCCGGAACCAGTACCCAGGAAGTTCCTGTCACCATTCCATAGAGGAAGTCTGTGCATCCGACACCGGTACCGAATGCGCCAAGTGCACCATAAGAACAGGTATGGCTGTCTGCGCCAAAGATCAGTTCACCCGGGCGAACATAATTCTCGATCATAACCTGGTGGCAGACACCCTTGCCTTCCCAGAAATCAATGTTGTTTTCTTTTGCAAAGTCTCTCATCTTCTTCTGGGATGCTGCTGTCTTCGGGCAGTCAGACGGTACGTTGTGGTCAACGATGAAAACGAGTTTCTTTGTATCTGCAATGTGCGGATGGTTCAGCTTGTTTTTGTACATATCTACAGTCAGATGAGTAGTTCCATCATTGCTCATCAGACGGTCAAGCTGTACCGTATGGATATCGCCAGGTTTGACGCTGTCTACACCGGCTGCTGCTGCGATGATTTTTTCTGCAATTGTCATTCCCATGGTTATTTCTCCTCCTTGTTCAGTGAAGCGATCAGACCGCCCTGATTCAGAATTCCCTGCATATATTCCGGAAGTTTGGTACAGGTATATGTCTTGCCGTTTGCAACTGCTGTACCGTCGGACATATGAAGTTCCATGGTATCTCCGGTCTGTACATCATCCGGAAGATCTTTACAGACGATTGCCGGAAGCCCGATGTTGATCGCATTTCTGAAGAAAATTCTTGCGAAGGATTTGGCGATGACTGCCTGTACACCAAGTGCTTTGAGGACGCCCGGTGCCTGCTCTCTGGAAGAACCACAGCCGAAGTTCTCGCCGCCTACTACGAAATCTCCTGGTTTTACTTTCTTTGCAAAATCAGGATCTAATGATTCAAATGCATGACCTTTCATCTCATCCAGGTTCGGCAGAAGCAGATACTGGGATGCGATGATCTGGTCTGTATCAAGGTCATTATGAAATTTAAAAATTGTACCTTTTTCCATAATAATGATTCCTTTCCATGTATAACTATTCATTTTCTCTCTATTCTACCACAAAATCCACCATTAGCAAAATGGATATTTATAAGAATTATGCATTCGATGCGAAACATTATAAAAAAGCCTGGCCTTCATCTCATGTTCTATCGTGAAAGCCAGACTTTTTAAATTAACTTGTTGTGCTAGATAAAATAAAATATAAAGAAACTTCAACAAAATGTGCTATCTTATTTGTAGGACATACAAATTTGAAAGGGGGCATCATCATGTTGAAGTTTCAAAGTAATGATACCACGATTATCGCAACTTTTGAAGACTTTATTTTGACCACTTACGTTATTATTGATGAATTGTATCACCGCTTTGCACCTTCGGAAGTCAGAAAACGTCGCCATGTTTTGGATGCAAAACTATCTGATTCCGAAATCA
>ENA-OQDT01000567-OQDT01000567.1-human-gut-metagenome-genome-assembly--contig:-NODE-567-length-24036-cov-5.059476_pt1 | contig 24036 bp, 24 predicted proteins | sample MGYA00242786_ERZ504617 | MGnify/ENA primary metagenome ERZ504617 (study PRJEB26092, sample SAMD00036337) | human gut metagenome | host: Homo sapiens | study: EMG produced TPA metagenomics assembly of...
GCACATCCGGCAACGCTTCCGAAGCAGACACCACCGCCGAAACCTCTCAGGAAGCTTCCGCGGACAAAGAAATTTATAATGTAGCGATTGTCAAACAGCTCGACCACGCTTCCCTCGATGAGATTGCAAATGCAGTCGAGGCAGAGTTAGATAAAATCGCCGAGGATAACAATGTAACCATTCACTACGAACTGTACTCCGGCCAGAATGACCAGACAACCTTAAAGCAGATTGGTGATCAGGCGGTTGCTGACGGTGTTGACGCCATCATCCCGATTGCGACCCTGGCTGCACAGGTAGCGACCGTATCCGCACAGCAGACCCAGACACCGGTTGTCTACGCCGCTGTTTCCGATCCGGAAGCCGCTGAGCTGACCCGGCATCGACTATGTAACCGGTACCAGCGATGCGCTGAACGCCGAGAAAATCATGGATATGATTTTTTGCCGCAAACCCAGATGTTAAAAATGTGGGGCTTTTATATTCCTTATCCGAGGCAAACTCAACCAAACCGATCGCGGATGCAAAGGCATACTTAGACGAAAAAGGGCATCTCCTACACCGAGCAGACTGCAAATACCCAACGACGAAGTAATTACCGCTGCTTCCTCCCTGGTTGCTGACAAAGTAGACGCTGTCTTCACTCCTACCGACAATGTCATCATGGCAGCTGAGCTGGCTATCTTCAAGGATCTGGCCGATGCAGGCATCCCGCACTATGCCGGCGCTGATTCCTTCGTCCGCAATGGTGCATTTCGCCACCTGCGGCGTCAACTACACGGCTCTTGGTACACAGACCGCTGACCTTGCTTATCAGGCAATCACCTGAAGGCATGGACGGCATGGAAGACTACTACACCGCAGAAGGCGGCATCGTAACCGTAAATACCGAGACTGCAAAAGCCCTGATATCGACACAGCTGTATTCAAAGATTTTGGCGATGTTGTAGAGGTTAGGACCACCGAGGACTAATACACCCTCATCCGGCAGCACTTTGATTTTCATTTGACTGACTTTCATGACTCTCAGAGCCGTAAGACAGACCAGACGCCAGCCGCATCCCCCGCTTACCACGCGGCTGGCGCATCTGCCTCATGAACGCCCTGGGAGTACCGATCATTCTACGGAGGTAATTTCCCATGCTTCATATTTTACAAACCGCTCTGGAACTGGGATTTCTGTATGCGCTGGTGCCGATGGCGCTGTTCTTGAGTTTCCGCATACTGGACATCGCGGATATGACGACGGACGGCTGTTTCGTCCTCGGCACGGCGGTATCCGTCACAATGGCTGCGGCAGGGCATCCATTTCTCGCGGTTCCGGCTGCCATGCTTGCAGGCATCTGCGCCGGATTTGTCACCGCATTTCAGCAGACCCGTCTCGGCGTGCCGTCCATTCTCGCCGGTATCATCACCAATATGGGACTCTACACCATCAATCTGATGGTAATGGGCTGGAGTGCCAATGTGAGTCTTTTAAAGACAGAGACCATCTTTTCCCTGCTTCAGAAAACCGGTATCGGGGGTGACTGGTATGAAGCACTTCTGGCAATCTGCGTAACTGTGCTTGCGGGCGCACTGCTCGTCTATTTTCTCGGTACCCGTCTGGGACTCTCCATCCGGGCAACCGGCAACAACATTGACATGGTGCGCGTCTCCTCGACTGTTAAAAGTCTCAGAATGCACCCTAATCATCAGAATAGGATTAACGTCTAAAAATAATTTCAATGACGTGGAAGCCTTAATTGAAAAGATATCACCTGCCAACATGGTGATCGATCTATCGTTGGCGTATAACCAACACCAGTCACTGCAAACCATGACGCACGCCCAGTTGGCGGCAATGACGCACTACGAAATCCGCAATGAAATCATGAAAGGATGATCTATATGACGGAAACAGGAAACCTCCATCTCAAAAAGCCATCCCAAGAAGATTTTACAACGTGGATGATTTTAACCTAAACTCTGACCTGCTCGACGCGAAGATAGGGGATATGGCGACACAATTAGCCCACAAAGTAGATACCAACGAGGTAGCCCAGCCCTCCGGCATCGCCACTCTGGACAGCAGCGGCAAGCTTGCGCAGATGCCCACGGCGGCGGATGTGGGGGCGGTGCCGTCAATGCTTACGGATATCATATATGTTGATCAGGCAGATCCGGTGCCGCATTACGATAACCTTAACAACTATATCACGCCGAGTCAGCGTGTCCATATTGCTACCGTAACCACCGCTAGGAGCGTAGATAACTGCCCCGAGGCGTCCCCGGGGATAATGGAGGTCGCCGAGTATAACCACAGCGTTAAGACGGGACAAACGCTTGGGATCATACAGCGGTATATAGCGACCAGCGGCAACACGTATACGCGCATATACACCCATCAAAATGGATATTGGAGCAATTGGGCCAGTGGCGCGCTTAAACCTATGCAAGCGTATGTCTCCACCCAGCTAACAGGCAGCGGATATGTGTATTTTGCATGTTATGGACTGGACGCTGGATCGTACATCTTTACGGCATGCGGGAATTTTAATGCGGGCGGTTCCGATCTATACAGGGCAACATATACCGCCATCATCCACATATCGTGCGACTACAATAGTGCCGCGAAACAGATCATAGCGCGTGTAAGTCATGCACCGTTACTGATTTCTGCTAACTTCGGGGACACATCGGATGAGAAATTTGATGTTGGGTTTAATAACATGGTCAAAACGACGCCGTGGTCGACGTGGCAAAGTGGAGGCGAACCGGGCAAAATCTACATCTCTGCCGCCAGCAGCACATCATCCAGTGTATCCGACTGGTCGTGCAAACTACTCAAATTGATATAAGGAGGCCTAACCAATGTCAATCGCAACCATCAAGGCCGTTATCGACGGCCAGACGTATCCGCTTACCCTGTCGGAGGACGGGTATTATACCCTCTCCGGCACTGCGCCCGCCTTATCCAGTGCAAATGAGCCAGGCGGCTACTACGGCGTGCAGATCATCGCCACGGACGAGGCGGGCAACGAGACCACTGTCAATCAAGAGGACGGGACGTGGGGTGATCATCTGCAATTGGAGGTCTACGAGAGCGTCAAGCCCACGGCCACCATTACCTACCCATCATCGGACAGCCGGATCAATACCTGCACCCCAACCATCACCGCCCAACTGCGAGACAACGATAGCGGCGTTGATCCCGCCACTCTTGACCTGCGTATTAACGGCGGCAGCAAGATCACACAGGGTGCGCCGGGGCTTACTCTGACACCAGTAGAGGGAGGCTATGATCTCTCCTACGCTGTGCCAACGGCCCTAGATGAGGGCCAGACGACAATCTCTGTTGGCGTATCCGACATGGATGGCAACGCCGCCGACCCCGCGTCAATCACCTGCACCATCGCAGTCACCGCGCCGACCATTAGCCTGTCCTCACCTGCGGAGGGCCTTGTAACCAACCAGGCGGCGGTGCAGATTACGGGCATCACGTCGGATGATCAGCTGACATCCGTCACCCTGACTGTCACCGTCAATGGGCACGACCAGGGGCCGGTTACAGTGGACGGCCAGACGGGTGCGTTTGCGGTCAGCGCCAATCCCTCCCACATGCAGGAGGGGGCCAACGTCATCAAGGTCAAGGTGGTCGACGCGACCGGGCTGGAGGCCGAGATCACCCGCAATGTCACCTTAGATACCATCCCGCCACGCATTGTTGAGGTTATCGGCGTGACCGACCGCGTGCATGTCGGCGCACCGTTTGTGATCCGCGTCAAAGTGGAGGATTGATATGATTACGCGCATTGAGGGCATGGCTGATAACCATGCCCTTGTGTTTGCCCGTAGTGAGGATGGCTACTGGGCGGCGCAAGTGCCTCCTGACTTGGAGGATGGCACGTACTACGTCACCCTTACAGCCTGGGATATGGCGGGCAACAGCACCTATTATGCCACGGTATTAATGACAGTGGATGTAACCGGTATCCGGTTTGCGTGGCAGGATGGGGATTATCTGCTGGACTGGATGCCGGGATACAACGCGGCGTGGGACGCGGGATATTGTGCAGATTGGGAGGGATGTTAGATGGATGGGCCAACAATCCGGCTGATGCCGGGCGAGCGTAGGCAGCAGCGCGTGCGTATCTACGGATGTGATCCGGCTGCACGGGTAATGGTGCAGTCGGCTACGTGGGAGCTGCATGATTTTTATGGAGAGGTTGTCGGGCAGGGGTCTTGCGTGGTGTCAGAGGGTAATTTACTTACGTTTATGCTGACCGTAGACAATCCGGGACGGCACCACCTGCTGCTAACCTGCTCGATCGGGCCGGAGATTTACAAGACAACTGCGGGGGTGATCGTGTGTGATTGTCATTGAGGATGTGCAATTAACCCCTAAGCGGGTGCCCGTAGGTGGTAATTATCTGCTGCGCGTAAGAGCACGAGATAATGCGGATGTTTCCTATGCGGATACCGAGATGCTGGAGATGGCCATCGGCATGGTGGATCAATATAATCCGTCTGACTACAGCAATTTTGGCGCGGTCGCTACCGCACGGGATGCTGGTCAGGCGCTACTTGCGTCCAATCCCACCATTGATCGGCAGGCGGAGGTGGATGAGGCGGCGCAGGCGATCTTCGACGCGATCGGCGCGCTCGAATGGGCAGAGGGGCACCGTAATAACCCAATCCCATACCGGCACCTGATGTCGGTGACCGAGGGGCTGTACTACAGCTACAACGGCCACATCTATCGATGCCTGCAATCTGCATCCAGCAGTATGATGATCCCGGGCACAGCCCCGCGTTACTGGGAGGAAGTTGCATGATCTATAGCCAGGCAGCAGCCGCAGCGGCGCATCTATACCTTGCGGCAGCAATCACCATATCGATACTGGCCGTGGCGCTGGCCGCCACGGCTATTATCATAGCTCTATCAATTCACAATGAGAGGAGGTGCAACCAATATGGCAGGAGTATCTCAGGCAATCCTCGTGATCATCGTGTGCGCGGCCATCGTGCAGTTTATCGTCGACCGCATCAAGGACATCATGCCAGCTAAGGTGATGCAGTACGTTAAGCCCCCGGTATGGGCACTTGTCGTCGGCGTCGTCGTGGCACTGCTGTTTGGCCTTGATATTTTCAGCGCGTTGGGCCTTGCGGCTCGTTGGCCAATCGTCTCACAGATCATGACGGGCCTTATGATCTCAGCCGGGGCAGTCCCGGTACATGAGCTGATCGCCAAGCTGCGCGAGTTGCGTAGCGACACCAACATGGCCGCTTGATCATTACATTATTAGGAGGACATCATTATGGCAAGCAAGACTAATACCGGGCTCGTGGCTTACGCTAAGGCGCAGGTCGGCAACCCCTACTGGTACGGCACGTTTGGTCAGGTCGCAACCGAGGCGCTCCTTAAGTCCAAGATGGCGCAGTACCCCGGCCAATTTGAGGGCAGCCGACCGGCGACGGCACGGGCTAAGCACATTGGCAAGCGCGTGCATGACTGCTGTGGCTTGATCAAGGGCTATCTCTGGTGCAGCACGCCCACGAGTGCGCCCAAGTATGTCGCCGCGCAGGACGTCAACGTCGGCGGACTCAAGCAGCGCTGTAAGACCAAAGGCGGCATCAAGACAATCCCAGACATCATCGGCTTGCTGCTGTTTCGAGGCACATCCCATGTTGGTATCTATATCGGCGACGGCTGGGTGATCGAGGCCAAGGGATTTGACCATGGTGTCGTGCGCAGCCGCCTTGAGGATGGCAATTGGGATACATGGGGTAAGCTGGATTGGATCACGTATGAGGCTGCCAAGCCCGTGCAGCCGGACAAGCCCGTCACCAGCAGCATCGTCAAGGGCAGCCGCGTCAAGGTCAGGGATGGGGCCAAGACCTACGACGGCAAGGGCGTCGCGTCGTTTGTCTACGGTAACACGTACACCGTAGACGAGCTCAAGGGTGACCGCGCTGTCCTTGACCGCAAGGGCATTTGCACGGCCTTTAGGGTCGTAGACCTGGTCGTGCAGTGATCCTATTTTGGGTTGACATTGCCGCTCATTTGCCGTAAGATATGAGCATGAGATGATTCTCATGCCGCCGTCCATTTCGGGCGGCGTGGATTGAAATGGTATCGTATCATAATGTTGTACGAGCCTATCGCTTCGACGGCAGACTGGCCCATTTGGGCCAGTCTGTTATTTTGTGCCTATCCGAGGATGCCCCCTTACAATTATGATTGAGAGGATAGATCACAATTAACAGTTTTATTGGTTGGATCGGCGGCAAGAGGGCGTTGCGCAAGGAGATTATATCGCGCTTTCCTGCCGGTCAGATCAGCAGGTATATCGAGGTGTTTGGCGGGGCCGGTTGGGTGCTGTTTGGTAAGCCTCAGCAGCCCGGCCAGCTGGAGGTATATAACGACATCGACGGCGATCTCGTCAATCTCTATCGCTGTGTCAAGTATCACTGCGAGGAGTTGCAACGCGAGCTCTCCGGCCTGCCCGATGCCCGCGAGTGTTTCTTCGACATCCGGCATCAGCTTGAGGTTGGGGGGCTTACGGACATCCAGCGGGCCGCGCGGTATTATTATATTATCCGAGAGAGCTATGGATGCGATAAGCAGACGTATAAGACCAGCGAGGTCGTGCTTGATCGCGGTATCAACTACCTCCCGCAGGTGCAGGAGCGCCTGCGCAAGGTCAAGATCGAGCATCGGGACTTTGCACCATTGATCCGTACCTATGACCGGCCAGACGCATTGATCTACTGCGACCCGCCTTATGTTGACACAGAGCATTACTACGACGCGCCTTTTACGCGCGCTGACCATGAGCGTTTAGCCGCCGTTTTGGGTGCAATTAAGGGGCGGTTTATTTTGTCGTATAACGATGATCCATATATCAGGCAGTTATATGATGGATGTACCATCGAGGGCCTCGTCAGGGGCAATCATCTGGCATCTCAGGGTAATACGATCCCTTATAGGGAGATAATCATCCGTAATTATTAGTATGATTCCCCGGTAGTCTTATAGATTACCGGGGATTATTGCAGGTATAGATGTAATGGTATATCACATATCCCATGTGCCCTTACATGTATATCCGCAAATAACGTAATGTGTAAATATTTCACAATTTTACGTCATTTTTGTCGATTTACGCTATAATATCCCCGTAAGGGGTGATAAGGATGATTATCAATCACTTGTCACGCATCCTCGGGGAGCGCAGATGGACTCAACTGCGCCTGTCACAGGAGACTGGTATCCGCCCCACGACTATCTCTAATCTATATAACGACGTCGCGGAGCGGATCGGGTTTGACCAGCTGGACAGGATATGCGAGGCCCTTAACTGCACTCTTTATGATCTGCTCGAGTACACTCCCAACGAGCACCCGCGCACCGGCGAGCAGCTCATCCGCGAGCAGCATGGCAACAGGCGCATGTAGCAGCATGATCCCGGTACTACGACATCATGTTCAGACATAACGAGTCCCCGGTCATGATTTGACCGGGGGCTCGAAAAATATCCGCAATTTTGCGCGGGTAAAATGGCAATTATTCACCGTTTTTTAAACGTTTAAACGCTCTGGTTTTTTCGGATTTCAAATGCAATTTTTTCGGATTTCAAATGCAACGCTACATCGCCAACAAAGTTCTTAGCGATGAACTTTGCGGGCTTGCGAATGGTAATGGTATCTCCCACGTGATTAAACTCCTTAGAGTAATCCCGATGGACGAGACCGGCCATTACTGTATTGTTCTCAAGGACCATTAGCGCTTCGTTCGCAATGATGTCAGGGGTCAAAAATTTGTTGGGCATAAATCATACTCCTTTACTACTGATGTTTCTCACGCCATTTTTTGTAACCGGCGTAATCCTTGGGCGGCTCTCCCTCCTCCGGCGGCTCGTTTCCGCCGCCTGGATCTCCGCCCCCTATAATGTTGGTTTCGATGGCCTCGAAAAGATACGGCTCATTCTTTTTCAGAGTGTCGAGGTCCAGCCCATCAATCGTGCCGTCGTCCTTCAGCTTCAGCTTGCCGTAGTCCAAAAAGGCCTTGACTGCCTTTGTGCTACGGCCCTTCGCGTCGATGATAGCAACATCCAGCGCATTGTCCAGTCGTAGCTTCGCGGTGTCGGCGTCGTACTTCTGCTGGAGGGCGGCAAGATCACCTTTGAGCTTTTCAACGTCAACACCGTCGAATTTCTTGACGGCGTCCTGCAGCTGCTTGATGGTGTTGTTTGCCGCCGTCACTTTTTGCGTTTCAGCGGCGGTGAGGGCTTTCTGCGCCTCAATGTCTTTGCCGTTTTCAGCCATGATTTTATCAATGGCCTCTTTTTCTATCCCAAGGGATTCCAAAAATTTTCTTTCCATGCATGCCTCCTGCGGCTACGCTTTTTACGGGGTCGCATCCCGCACCGCTCCGCCGTTTACGCCCGCGGTCAGCGGATTTTTGTATAACAAAAGGACGGCGCAAAAGCTGCGTCGCCCCTGTTAGCGAGATCCATAATTTTAAGTGTTTTCGAGATTAACAGACGCATAGCAGCACCGGCCATTTTGCCAAGCGCCGCACTCCTCTTTCAGGCAATCTTCCAGTTCAAAAATATACTGATCTATTTGGCTTCCTCCCTTGGGAGACTGTGAATCCTCATCGTACTTCTGCGCCCAGCGCTGATAATGCGTCTCGGATTTTCGGTTATATGGGCATTTCAAATGATCACCTCAAAAACGGCATGGCATAAAGAAAGAGAGGCCTGCACCCGCAAGTCTCTCTTCGCTTATTGCTCGATGATAAATTGATGAAGTTCCCGGATCGTCAGATCAGGCGGCTCGATGCCCTTTTCACGGCAGTAGGCGAGGATCTTCCGGTAATCGTAGTGTGTTTTCGAATCAAAGAACGGCGAAAGGTATCCGCCAGCCTTCTCTGCAGCTTCATCTAAAGCTTTCATCGCTTCCATTTCCTGCTCAGACATTTTGGTCACTCCTCATCAAAAGTATAAATTCGAAGCAGCCTCGCGGCGGCTTCCTCGTCGATAATCATACGGTAAGGGTGCGCGATCCCCAAGAATTGAGCGCCTAGCGCTTCCTCGTAATGTCGGACTAAATCCGCGTTCTTTGCATCCAAAAAGACAAACCCGCCATAGCCCTTCTCCATAGATTTTTGCGCGGCGATCGCAAACAGATGACCGCCTACGCCCTCATAGCGCTTGGCCTTTCCTCGATTCCACGGGGCGCTCTCCGCAATATGCGCATAAACAGCTTTATCGCGTTCCTCATATTGCAATGCAATCATGCCCTGGATTTCTTCGCTCCCAGCTACCGTCAGTTTGTAGATGTCGTCAGCTGCGAGATCTGGGTCAGTCCAGTTAAATAACCAACCGTCTTTTGATTTCGCACTTTTTAAATCGCTGGAAATTGCCTTTGAAAATGTAGTTTTGACAACGTTTCCCGTTGAAGTATCAACCAGACACGAGGTAAGCGCGTCAATTTCAATGTCCATCTTCATTGCATCACGTCCTGCTTGTATTATACCACTATTCTTCGGTTTTGTATAGTTTCCGGTCTTCCATTCCTCCCAGGAGAGATCCGCCGGGACGATTTTCACTGTACCCGTCTTCGGGTCTCTTGCGCGCCTCTTTAATCCCTCCAGACCAAGGTCATCAAAATATGCGACAGTCGTGCAGCGGTCATTCGGGTGCATCGGTGGATAATTGATCCCTTCTTTTGCTTCTTTGACCGGAAATACTTTTCCGTCCAGCCTGCCGCAGACAACGCATGTGCGGCTGTCGAGCGTGGCGAGATAGGCATACTTTTCGATTTCTGTCTCCTCGTAGGAATGGAGCTCTGCCGCGTTATACGCCCGATTGGCCTCCGTGCGGATAAGCCGCGTCGCCGCATACTTCCCGGTCTGCATCACATCCTCAATCTGCTTCGCCATGCGCGGGACGCTTGCCCCGGAGATAATGCCAGATGTAATCACCTTCTCGGCTTCCTGGGCCAGCATCTGCGTATTGTGCCATACTCGCCGGCTGAAATGCGCGCCGCTCCAAGCTTCGCCCAGAACGGTCTTAATCGCCTGCTGCGGCAGCTGCGTGAAGGAAAAAGCAAATCCCGTGCCGACCTGCGTATCAAAAATAGAACGGTAATAGGTGCGCTCGTAAGATTTGGATATGACCTTGCCAGTCGTTTCAATTTCCTTGTCAGACACCTTTGCCATTTCCGCATAAATTTGCTCCCGTAGCGCCTCCAGCCAGCTGATCCGCGCGGCGTAGGCCGGAGCATTCAGCCGGTTCAATGCCTTGCGCCGGAGCTGTGGGTCCTTGATCTCCTTCAGCTCCTCGCGGAGCTTGTTCAGTATCTCTTCGGTTTCCCGGACGTTGAGTAGCTTACGGGCTTCCGCTTCGGTCAGTTCGCCGTCCTTTGCATAGCGCTCAAAGATTTGCCTGACATTCTCTGTAATCTGCCGGGCCGCCCGGTCATAGGCGGGAAGAATGTCTTTCACAATCTCCCGGTTTGCAATTCTTCGGGCCTGCGCTTCTCGTGCCAGCGCCCGTTTTTCCCAATAATCCGAGGACTTCATTCATCTTCACCCTCTCCATCTCCCGGCGGGACGTCGCCGTCCAAAAAGCGTTTTGCTGCTTCCTCCCGCTGCTTTTTCGAGGTCTTTTTAAGGCCTGGTTTACGTCATCCACAAACGGGTGCTTTGCAAGCAGGATCGTGTCCGGAACAATCCCCTGCGACTGCTGGATCATCGTTACAGTCTCCGCGTCGTTCGTAATGACCGTCTTGTTCACGTCCACGCGAATGAGAGAACTATCGTAGTCTGTGCCTTGCTTCAGGTTGATATCCTGCGCGACAAACCACATGAATTCTTTCAGCGCCCGCTTGAGCTTCACGACTAGCATATTCGCCTTCTGGTCGAGCGGCGTGTAAAGGAATTTGAGCGCCACGCCGGAGGGCGCCGTCGCAAATTTATCGGCGGTCGTATCAATCGCCATACCGAGGCTGTACATGTCGCTGCGCAGCATATCAAGCCAGGCAAGGCGATCCTGCACGCCCAGCGTGACCTGTTCGGCGCTGACCTTGCCCTGCGGGTCGGAGATGCTGACCGCCTTGTTCATTTGCAGCTTGCGCTGGATGGCCTTCGCGGTCTCTCCGCCGTAGCCCTGCACGATCCAGTAGAGCTCAACCAAATCAATTTGGTTGTTTGTACTGGCGGAGGATATGAGGTTGTATGCATCCTGCAAGCCCTTGATCCGCGTCAGATCGCTCGCATGCCGGCCATTGTTGTAGAGCGGGATAAACGGTACCCGCCCCCAGCCATGCGGCTCCCGACGGGTGACAAGGCCATCCTTCGACGTGATTTTATACCAATGCGCGGCGGGATTTAGGCTACGGGCCTGATCAAGAATGTAGTCGCCGGATTCCGATTCTTCATAGTAGGTGACGTTTTCTTTCGTCCACCACTCGATTTTCTTGCGCAGCGTTTCCTTGCCATCGGCCACTACTGCGACCGAGTAGTAGCGGATGAGCTCAACAAGCTCTTTTTGGTAGACCGAATCATAGAAGGGAATGACCTCTTCCGCGGGTGTGACGACATATTGCAGCATGCCCGCCTTATCGTAATAAACGTGTAGCCACTCTACACCCTTGTTACTCGCACCGGTAACGTAATCATTGAGCGTATCCGCAAACTCCTCATCCGACGTAACGGCGGTGACTGCGTCCTCAAAGGACTTCAACTCTGAATGATCTTCCGCGCCCTCCACCGTGACGCTGGGCGGCTTCCCGACGATGTATGCAGTTTTCTGATCCACCTGCTGCTGATAGATGTTGTGGACATTATGGTGGTTGGAATTGTTCTCGTTCGTGATGAGGTGTCCCGAGCGGTCAATCCCTGCTGCTGTCCCGACCTCGTCATAAACCCACGACTGCCGAAAATCATGTTGCAGGATATCGTGAGCACCGTCGTAATACTGCTTACCAACAGCCATGTATCGCTTTGCAGGGTTCGCATCCTCATCTTTGAGGATCTGCTTAATGATATCGCTCGTGCTTAGCCTGCCCTCAGCGGTCAGCTTTTGCTTGATGAGTTCCATGTTGGTGATGTACATAGCATTACCTCACTTGCACATTGATCTGATCATCCTGCGTCGCATAACGGACGGCATCGATGGTGTGGTTGCCCCGGTCGGGGTAGGAGGCCTTAAAGTTACCATTCTTATCCCGATCCAGCTCGTATCCTAAAAACTCCCGCGCAGCATTTGGGCAGCGCTGGTCATCAATGATGATCTCTTCAAGGTCACGCATCCAGTCAATGCCGTGTTTGACACTGTCAGGCCCCTTGCGGGCGCCGATTACCCGCAATCCATACTCATACATCTCGGCAATGCTCTTCGGTTCGGCGCTGTCCGCGATGATCTCCTGATTGAGCGTATTTTCCGCCCGGATTAGCCTGGCGGCCGCCCGGTTGCTCATCTCGGCCTTATACAGCTCGTGGAAGATGTGAAGCCGTCGCCGGGTCTTATCGTAGTGGCAGACGATATATGCCAGCGGATCCACCGCATATCCCCAGTCGAGGCCGCGACGGATTCGGTCGAATCGTTTGATTTCATCATCGGTGATCCCGCGCAGCGTGACATTTTTAAACACTTCGCCGCCGGTACCAGTAACCTCGCCGAGATATTCATGCCGGTAACGTTCAGGCTGCGTTTTTTGAAGATGACGCGCCTCGATGAAAAACTGCTCCCCCAGCCAGCCGGCAGGGACGCTCTCATATGTGGAGTGGTGGATCAGGCGGTCCGGCCGGTTGGCGCGCACCTCCTCATTCACCCAGTCCCGAACGGATTTCGGTGGGTTGTATGTGTAAAAAACTGTAAATCGCTCCCCGCCGCGCATGAGGGACTGGTTGATGCTGCGCGTCTCCCGCATCCCGCCGAACTGGTTCCACTCCTCGTACCAGACATATCGAAAATATCCGAACGGCGGCTTGATGGATTTGAGTTTCATTGGCTCGTCGGCGCCGCGGAACAGGATTGTCTGGCCTGTGGGGGCGTATGCTAGCCGAAGGGGGCTTTGGTTGGGCCGGAAGTATTCCTGCACGCCGAGGGCTTGAACCGCCCAGAGCATCTGCGTAAAAACAGAATCATGCAGCGTGTTCCCGACCTTGCGCAGGATGACTGCGTGTGCATCGGGGTGCTGCATGATCCCCAGAATAATTTCAATCGATGTGAAGGAACTCTTTGTGCTTCCGCGCCCGCCCTTGAGGACGTAATGTGTGTGTCCCTCGGACCTGATATCCTGATGGAGACCATAGAAGGCGGGTGCAATCACCCGGTCAAGCTTAATCTCAGCCACCGTGGTCACCTATGTTATCGATGATGACGGGCGTATCGTGAGAAACTGAGAGTTTATCCGTAAACATTCCAATGTGCTTACCAATCAACTCCAAGGCCCTCTCTGCGCCTTTGCTGTCGAACACATATTCCCCAGATTCCACTTTGCACTTTAGTTCCGGGTCCCAGACCATCACTGGGACAGCGGCCATGCACTGATCGAGCGTTTCTTTTAACTTGAGGATCACCCAGTCGGCGGAGATCGATAGCCTTTTGACCTGCTCCGCCTGCAATTCCCGCACGCGCGAAAGAACCTTGTCATTCCTTAGCAGCCTTGCTGCCTGTGTTTCCGCTGATTTCTCTGAGTAGCCGGCGCGGGCAGCGGCCTGCTTCCCGTTGTAGTCGATGATATATTCCCTGCAAAAAAGTTCCTGCCGTGGCGTAAGCTGTTCGGACACTGTCCTCACCACCTCATTTAAAACTCATAAAAATAGCGAACCACCTGAGAAAGGCAAAGTCCGCTGGTGTTGGTTTAAATTGCCGGAATATTGGCCTCCGCCGGTCTCGACCTGTTGCCCCACGATAGTCCCCGGTATTGCCGCCCCGGGGGAAGGCGGGAGAGAAAGGAAAAAAGAATGAATGAGATTAAGCATATCTCATCAACTGTATGATATCACAGCGTGGCGTGCCATTTGAGCCAAGTTTCAGTTCTTCGCAAGATATCGGTAGCAAATATGCTTAACGCTGTACTCGGTATTGGCTCCGCCCACACTATTCGCAACCTGCTGCCAGCTCAGCCCATTGACATACCGCAGGGTCAATATCTGCCTTGTCAAGCTGTCCTCCACGCCATCTATGTACGCGTTCAGCCGGCGCAGCTCATCCCAACACCGAGCCTTGCGGTCGTCGATCATTGACCGCAAGTCGGCGATCCGCACGGCATAGCGGCCAACCTTGTCCGACGTGCCGCCCCCGTGGGGCATGCCAGTTATTACCTGTGCGGTGCTCTCGGCCAGGCATTCCAGCTCTTCAAGTTGCCGCTCCAACTGCACAATCTCCCGATTCAGGTAATACAGTTGGGACATTTCCCGGACGGTCAAACCCATCCCTCCTCACACAACGTTTAAACGGACACAGCCCGCCATCCAGCAGCCATACACACCGTTCATCCGGGCATTGCGGCTTATCTGCCGGCGGTTTAAGGCTGCACAGGCGTTGGACGGCACGGAGCTTGCCGGGGTCGATGTCGGACATGGTGGTCACTCCTTCGCTTCTTCGCGCCTGTCAAACTGATATGTCGCAAACGACCCATCTGCCATCTCAATCTTTAAGATTTCCGGACATGTTGCCCCTTTTCGATACATGGCTTCAATTGTGCCATCTTCCTTGACCATCAAATGTGACGCTTCGCATTCTTTGATTTTTTCTTCGTTTTGGGACATCCTCCCGCATTTCTCACAGGTATAATATTTTCTTTCTATGACATTCATCGTTGTTGATCTCCTTTCATTTTTCCGGATAAACGATCCTCTGCCCGCACTCCGGGCACTTCTCCGGATGCCGGATTGCCTCCGTTCCTCGGTCCTTTGATTAAGATTTCGTAACTCGAGTGTTTATCTACGAACCAAACACTTTTCGATTCGCTTTTTTCACAATTATTCAATAACTCCACAGCCCAACCACAACCCTGGGCTCGTCCGCGTAAAACTTCGCGAACGCAGCTTCCACAATCTGCGCGTCGTCGTAATACGCGATCTTGTTCAGCGCGTCGCAGATCACCTTCGCTACGTTGTCGAAATCCGGCTTCTTGGCCGGCCGGATTACCCCCTCGCGCATTAGAGCCGCTCGCTTTTTGCTGGTGGACTTCGGGATACTGTAAAACGCTGTGATCTCCATGCCGATCTCAACACCTTGCGGGATCATGCCAGCGCCGGAGGCCATAAAGCACGCCTTGATATGCGCCTCATAGTTTTCCGTCTTCGCAGGCGTGTAGGTTTTCACAAAGTTTCCCTGCCGGCTGAATTTTGGCCGGCCCTTACCCTGCGGCTCCCCGGGGATTACAAACCTAATCATCATGCCGGATCCTCCTGTATGACGGCGCCATTACAAACCGATGGCAGCAGCCCTCCAGACGGTCCACCGTCCGGCTGTCAACTGCTCCCCGTAGAGCCGCCTCGTCCCGCAGATTGGTTGTGACCACCATCGGGCGATAGTAGTTGACGCGGTAATCCACCAGGGATTGCAGGACGCTGCGCGTCCAAGGCGTCGGTGCATCGGCCTCCAGATCATCAAGGATTAGCAGGTCAGCCTGCCGGCATGGGGTAATAATATCAGTCTCACTGTTTCCTCCGTCGAAGGATCCGCGCAGTTCGTAATACAGGTCCGTCACTCGCTTAAACACGACGCGGCGCCCATCCTCCAGCAGCGCGTTCCCAATCGCCGCGGCAAGATGTGTTTTCCCACAGCCGGTCGGCCCGGCAAAGAGCAGGCCCTCCCCGCGAGAGGACATCTCCGCGAATACCTCTATGTACCGCCTGGCAGCCTGCAAGGCCTTGCCCGTGCCTTCCCGTTCTTCGAAGGATGCAAGCGTGCACTCTCGCTGCCGGGGCGGGATCCCACTTTCTCGCTTGTTCCGCTCGATCATCAGCCAGCAATCACGCTCGGCCTCCTGACGCTCCTCTTCCTCGCGGGCCTTCCGCTGGCATTCGCATTCCCGGTTGATCCAGCCGCCAAACATCTTCCGGCCCAGGATGGGTGCACCGCAATGGGGGCATGTGCCGGTTTGCTCCAAGGGCGGCAGCTCGTATTCATCCTTTGTTTTTTGGATATCTTCCGAAGACGGCATCCAGATCACCTTCCTCCTGATACAGCGCCGGATCGGTATAGTCCGACGGCGCTGATTTTTTTGTGACTGCGTTCTGATTTTGCTTTTTCACCTGGTCAATATGGGTGACGCCCTGCGCCTTCCAACGTTCCAGGATCGAGAGCACATAGGCTGCGCTGTTTGCATTGCGCTCTTTTGCCAGCCGGATCGCGCACAACGACAGGTCGGGGTCATACTCCCCGGCGATCCGGACGATGATGTCCCGGTCCTTCCCGCCGATAAGCCGCCCGAAGGCTCCCTCGAAGTAGGCAGAGACCTGTTTCAGATTCCCGATTCCCTCGCGCGCGCATATATATATCTCTTCTTTACTTTTCTTTCCTTTACCTTCCTGATTTCCGGTACTTTTAAGGGGGTTATCCTTACTTTTAACTGAGTTTTCCTTACGGGAAATGCTTTCAAAGGTCAGCTTTCCAAGAACACTGGATGGTACGTCTTTTTTGTTGCCCGTATCCAGCAGCCAGTATTCTTTGAAAATACGTATGTCAGGGCGGCTGTTCCCCACAATCCGGAGGAACCGCCGCTGGATACCCGGCGAAGTCAATACGCTGAACATCTGATACACTCCCTGATCGAACAGGGAACGCCGCAGACACCCTTGTAATACCTCGTCTACAAGTTTGGGGGAACAACCATCACCGACACCCTCAGACATCAGGAGACAATCGTCGTTATCCCATAATTTAAAGTATCCATTGGTTGCATATACGGAATTAAGCAGTTCATATGGGCCACACAACGGCGATCAATTGGTTGCGGAAGTTTTGCGAGAGAAATAATTTGCGCTATGTCAATATCCACAGCTTCCGTCATCTCAACGCTACCCTGCTGATCAACAGCGGCACTGATGTCCGAACGGTATCGGCTGCACTTGGTCACTCTCAGGCATCAACGACACTGAATATTTACGCTCATGCATTCGCTCAGGCGCAGGCAAAAGCGAGTGAAGCAATCGCCGCCTCACTTGACCTCGGAAAGAAAAAAGCATAGATGAAATCTGGTGCTTATTTTGGTGTTTATTTATCTGAAAAACATGCTGAAATATGATGGAACATCTGAAAACGCAAAGCACAGAAAACGTTGATACTACGTTGTTTTTGGCAATATCTCATAACATCGAAAAACGCTTCAAACGGGTTCGAATCCCGTTTCCCGCTCCACACCTGCGGATGCGTGATTTGCGCACCGCAGTTTTTTTGCTCAGACGAGCGGCGCCGATCCTTTCACCTTTCCATTGCCGAAAAGCTTTAAACCTGTTGATTAAAGAGGTTTAAGGCTTTTTTTTGTTGTACTTGGCTTATGTTGCTATGAAGGCCTATCGCTCATAGATCCACAATGGAAACGTGGTGTAAGCTTCGCACCAGTCTGTTTCACTTTTTCTGCTATTTTTTGTTTTCACGCGCTCAGCAGTTGAAAATTTCTGTAAACTATGCTGTAATAAGAATGACAACGGTTCGTGCCCAACGCACAAGCTTGTCCAGGCTCCCTTCGGGATTCAGAGCAACGGAAGGCGGCCTTTCCATCTATTTTCATCTAATTGATTCAGAAAGAAGGAGCTACCATTGAAAAGAGCGCTCATAGGCGGGTTCATCATCAGCGGAAAACCGGACTGCCAAGCCCAAAAGGCAGATTTGTTGATTGAGGACGGCAAAATCGCCGCCATCGGCAATATCGACCGCACCGGTGCAGAAATAATGGATTGCACCGGAAAATACATCATGCCGGGGCTTATTAACATGCACGCACATCTTTTCGGCACCGGAATGCCCAGCAAAGTGCTAGGGGGCGGCGGCTCGCAAAAAGCGGTGCTGAAATTTGTACATACCCAGCTCGGCCACAAGGTGCTGGATGCCATGGTTGCCTCCCACGTGCTCGCTGAGCTGGATTCCGGCGTCACAACGCTGCGCGCGGTGGGCGATTTCTGCGGCTCTGACCTGCGCATCCGCGACGCTGTGCGCGCTGGTCAGAAGATCGGGCCACGGATGTATTGCTCCGGCACAGCCATCACTGTGCCTGGCGGGCATGGCGACGGCACGTTTGCTGAAACCGCCTCCGATCCGGCGGAGCTGCGGGCGCTGGTTGATGCGCACCATGCGGCGGGAGCCGATTTCATCAAAATCTGTGTCACTGGCGGCGTGATGGATGCGAAGAAAAAGGGCTCCCCAGGCGAGTTGAAGATGAATTTGGAGCAGACACGTGCCGTATGCGACCGTGCGCATGAGCTTGGCATGAAGGTTGCATCGCATACGGAAAGCCCGGACGGAATGCGCGTTGCCATTGAAGGCGGCGTGGATACGGTGGAGCACAGCGCTGGATTTGACGAAGCCCTGCAAAAAATCTTGCTAGAGCGGGATGGCGGCATTATCATGACCTTCTCGCCTGCCCTGCCGCTCGCCCGCCTCTCCCCTGAGGTGACGAAGCTCAATGAGCTCTGCGTTTACAACAGCGAGGTAGTGTTGGATGGAATGCGTGAAGGGGTACGCACCGCCATGGAGGCGGGGATTCACCTCGGCATGGGCACCGATGCTTCCTGCCCTTTCGTCACACAATACAATATGTGGCGCGAGGTTTGGTATTTTCAGAAGATGATGCATGTTTCTCCCAATTACGCGATCTACACTGCGACGCTTTCCAACGCGGAAATTCTAGGCATTGCGGATATCACCGGTTCGGTAGAAAGCGGCAAATATGCGGATCTGCTCATCCTCAGCGCCAATCCACTGGAGCAACTGGAAGCGATGCGCGAACCCTATGCTGTGCTAAAGGAAGGCAAAGTCCGTCAGCCCCGATTGAAAAAAAATGCCTTTATCGATCAGGAGCTTGATCAGCTCGCCGCTGTGTTATAAGGGGCGGGTTTCGTCTGAAAGAAAGGCAATCTAAAAGCACCGGGTTGAAAATCAACCCGGTGCTTTGTTTCTATTATAAAGTGAGCCAATCCATAGAGCAACGCTTGTCACAATCATAAAAATCAAAGGGATATACGTCGCTTACAAGGTCAACCAGCTACCGGTTGTGTTTTTATTACGAAGCGCAGCGAATAGCAAAACAGGGCCTGCCTTCATTAAGGGATCACAGAGATACAACGCTTACCGGCTATTTTTTATGATGGCATAGGGGCAAACCGCATCCATATCAGCCCATTTTAGACATTTGTTTCCGTATCATTCCAGCCGGATTCTTTTTGATATGGATATACTAATAAAAACTCAATAAAGGCGGGTAATACAATGTGGCAATATTCAATACAGAGGCATCAAGATAACGATTATGACCTTATCATCACCATTCTGCCTGAAAATGTAGAATTCGGATCGGATTTATTTTCAGCAGAACGAAAAGAAAGTGTGCAACGATCCCTCCAATCCGTTCTATCACAAACAAAGAAATTCCAAATCAAAACTGTAAAAATTATTCTATCCGGAATTTTAATTGCTTCCATCCCATACAGTGTTTTTGCAGCCAATCTGGAGGAAATGCGATCAGAATTGACTGATACCATCCGGCTGGAAAGCCTGTTGAGCGCATCAAACAGTGTGCAGGCCGAGCTCCCATTTCATATGACATACCTTTACGGGGGCAGTATCGCGCAACAAATTAATTTGGTCAAAACGGTCGGCTCCTTTCAAACCGTTACTCCAGCCTATTTCGATATTGACGCAAACGGGAAATTGGCACTCGGCCCAATCAGCACAGAATTAATCCGTGCTATGCACAGTATGAACATTAAAGTGGTGCCCATGCTGAGCAATCATTGGGATCGCAGAGCAGGCCAGCTTGCCCTGCGGGATCCGGAGGGGTTGGCGCGGCAAATTGCAGATTACGTTGAACAATACCAGCTGGATGGCGTAAATGTGGATATTGAAAATGTTACCGAAACAGAAAAAGACGCTTATACGCGCCTTGTAGCTGCGCTTCGGCAAAGAATCCCCAGAGAAAAGGAGGTATCTGTAGCTGTGGCCGCTAATCCCAAGGGGTGGACAACCGGGTGGCACGGCTCTTACGATTATAAAAGCTTGGCAGAATACGCCGATTATTTGATGATTATGGCCTATGATGAAAGTTGGAATGGCAGCTCAGAGGGGCCTGTCGCTAGTTATAATTTTGTAGAGCGCTCCATTCAATATGCGCGGCGTTATGTCCCCGCTGAAAAGATCGTATTAGGAGTTCCATTTTATGGGAGAATTTGGAGCTCTGATGGTAATCTCAAAGGGCATGGAATCAGTTTGGATGTATTAAGCCGGATGCTTCCCGACTATAATGCGACCATCACTTATGATGAGACGTACCAGTCTCCAAAAGCAGAATTCACTGTAAAGCAGGGCGATAAAGAATATATTGTGAACGGTAAAGCGCTTGCGCCCGGTCGATACACCGTATGGTTTGAGGACGAGCGTTCCCTGCGCAGCAAAATTAAGCTAATCCATCAATATAATCTAAAGGGTCTGGGTTCATGGTCCCTATCACAAGCTTCCGAGCACATTCTACAGAACCTTACCTCCTGGCTAACCCATCCGGATGGGGACGCAGAGGATGAAATACTTCACTATGGCAGAGTTACCGCTTCATCCCTTCGGATTCGTCAGGAGCCCTCTCTGCAAAGTGAAACAATCGCCTTTTTCAGCCAAGGGGATGTCGTAAAAATTATTGGCATTCTGGATGGATGGTATCATGTAAGCCTTGGGGATGGCAAAACGGGATATGTCAGCTCAGAATATGTACGCATTGATGGGGCAGAGGATCAGCCTGAGTCGACTCGCACCGGCTATTCCACCGGCTCCAACGTCAATGTCCGCCAATCTGCATCTACCTCTGCCGCCGTTCTCGCCACGCTCAGCCGTGGGCAATCCTTTACCGTGATTGGCAGCGCACAAAACGGCTGGTATCAGGTGCAGCTTTCCAACGGTGTGAAGGGCTTTGTAAGCGCAAAATATGTAAAACTAAAATAACTCACGGCACAATCAGCAAATAATTTTAACCTATGCATCCTCCGTTAAATTCGCTTTTCACAGTAAAAGAAGAGCGGATGGTCCATCATTTTTAGAGTATATCAACCAAATGCGTTGATGGAGGCCGGCCCGGAAAAGCTGTTACCTCAGAAAATAGAAGCACAAGATCGTTTAATAAGGTTTGCAAAAGGGCAGATGCAAAATGAAAAACTTTTGCATCTGCCCTTTCTGAATAGACATCAAAAAACACATCTTTGCCCGTTTAGGGGAATCTCTTATTTCGTCGCTCTTCCTGTGTGCCAAATATCCTTTGCATATTCTTCGATCGCACGATCAGCCGCAAAACGCCCCGCCCCGCTCGTATTCATCAGGGACATACGGTTCCACTGCTCACGATCCGCCCAAGTCTGGGCCACCCGCTGCTGGGCGCGGCGATAATCATCGAAATCCGCCATCACCATATAGGGATCGCTGTTTTGCAGGGAAGAGGCAATTTCCGGGAAAGACACACCATTGATGCCAAGTTTCATCGCGTCAATCGCGCGGCGCAATTCACTGTTATTTAGATAATAATTGTTGGGGTCATACCCTTTGCGTTTCAGGTCGTTCACTTCCGGCGTGGTCATGCCGAAAAGGAACATGTTCTCATCACCAACCGCTTCACGGATCTCTACATTCGCTCCATCAAGCGTGCCGAGCGTCAGCGCGCCGTTTAGCATCAGTTTCATGTTGCCCGTGCCGCTCGCCTCTGTGCCCGCTAGGGAAATTTGCTCGCTGATATCGGCGGCGGGCATCAAATGCTCCGCCATTGTTACGTTGTAATCCTCCATATAGACGACTTTAATCCGATCCTTCACCACCGGGTCACGGTTGATCACATCCGCCAGCGCACAGATAAAGCTGATAATTTTTTTTGCCATAAAATAGCCGGACGCCGCCTTTGCGCCAAAAATATAGGTGCGGGGGATGAAATCAATATTGGGGTTTTCCTTAAGCATCAGGTATTGCGCTAAAATATGCAGCGCGTTGAGATGCTGCCGTTTATACTCATGCAACCGCTTGACCTGCACATCAAAAATTGAGGTGGGGTCCAGCGCAATGCCGTTTGCCTTTTTGACAAGTGCCGCAAAGCGCTCCTTATTCTCCAACTTCACACGGCCGATCTGTTCCAGCACCGTTTTATCGTCGACATATTTACGCAGGTTGAGCAATTCTCCGGCATTGTGGACAAAGCCGTCTCCAATCAACTCGGTGATCAGCCCGCTCAAGGCCGGGTTCGACTGGCAGAGCCAGCGCCGGTGCGCGATGCCATTGGTCACGTTTTTAAACTTCAGCGGCGTCAAGCCATAAAAATCCTTAAAAACGCTGTCTTTCAAAATCTGGCTGTGCAAGGCCGAAACGCCGTTTACGCTATGGCAGGCGGCCACGCACAGGTTTGCCATACGCACTACGCCGTTGGAGATAATCGCCATACGCTCCACCCGATCCGCATCCCCGGTCGCGCCCCAGACGAAGGCGCGAAAACGGTTGTCAATCTCTTTGGTAATCTGATAGATGCGCGGGATCATACGCTGAAACAGATCTTCCGGCCAGCATTCGAGCGCTTCGCTCATCACTGTGTGGTTGGTATAGGCAAACGTGTTGGTTACGATCCGCCAGGCATCATCCCAGCCGTAGCCGCACTCATCAAGCAAAATACGCATCAGCTCGGGGATTGCCATAGTGGGGTGCGTATCGTTGATATGAATCGCTACCTTATCCGCAAAATTATCAAGTGAAGGATACTGCCGCAGATGGCGGTGTACAATATCCTGCACAGAGGCGGATACCAGAAAATACTGCTGGCGCAGGCGCAGGCTCTTACCCTCCGGATGATTATCAGCCGGATACAACACCTTGCTGATCACCTCCGCCATGGCGTTCTGCTCCATGGCACGCATATAGTCGCCCTGGTTGAAGAGCGTCATATCAAGGCCGGGCGCTTTCGCCGTCCATAGGCGCAGCACGCTGATGCCTCTGCCGTCTTTGCCGGACACATACATGTCGTTTGGAATCGCCATAATCGGTTTATAGTTTCTATGCTCGGTATGGTGATAGGAGCCATCCCATTGATCTTCGATCTCGCCCTCAAAGCGCACCTCAATGGCGCACTCTTCTTTTGGCACCAGCCACACTTCACCGCCTGGCAGCCAAAAAATCCGGCAGCTCTGTCTGCCAGCCATCCACAATTTTCTGCTTGAAAATGCCATACTCATAGAGGATCGAATAGCCGGTAGCCAAGTATCCCTGCGTGGCAAGGCCGTCGAGATAACAAGCGGCAAGCCGCCCTAGGCCGCCGTTGCCGAGGCCCGCATCCGGCTCGCTCTCATAAAGATTATCCATTTTAATATCATAATCTGCCAGAACCCTGCTAAACACGTCGGTCAGGCCGAGATTATAGAGATTATTCTTTAGAGAGCGCCCCATCAGGAACTCCATGCAGAGGTAGTAAACATGCTTTGCACTCCCCTGATCGGCCTTTTCTTCAAACTCCGTGCGGCCGTCGCTCATCATATCCCGCACGATCATGGCAATGGCTTTATAGAATTGCTCATAGGAAGCCTCCTGCGGCGTCACGCCGAAGAAGTGGGAAAGCTTAGCCGTCATTAGCTTATTTGCCTGCTCCTTAGAAAGTGTATATTTCATATGTTTCCTCCAAAAAATTTTGTCAATAAAGATTTTAAATCCATTTGCTTTATCTATTTTATACGAATATTCCAATAATTTCAACTATAGGATGATTCATTCTCCTGCATTGAAAATTCTCATAAAAAAGTGCTATCCCCTTTAGCTTTAACACAATTTTAACGGGAAACATCCTGTAAAAAATCCTGATTTGCTC
>ENA-OQDT01000568-OQDT01000568.1-human-gut-metagenome-genome-assembly--contig:-NODE-568-length-24011-cov-3.573145_pt1 | contig 24011 bp, 22 predicted proteins | sample MGYA00242786_ERZ504617 | MGnify/ENA primary metagenome ERZ504617 (study PRJEB26092, sample SAMD00036337) | human gut metagenome | host: Homo sapiens | study: EMG produced TPA metagenomics assembly of...
GAGCCACAAGAATCGTCATTATCACGATTCTTGACACTCTCCTTTGAAGATTCTGCCGAAAAGTTTTTCACATACACCAAACATGGCTTTCCTTGCCCTCGACGTTTTCGTTCAATCAAACCAAATTCTTCAAGTTCCCGGAGCAGTCTGGTCGCTTTGTTGTCTGCGCAACGTAAAGTCCTCTTGACATCCTCAATCGTGAAGATGATGAACACTCGGCCTTTTTTGTCAAACCATTCATTTTTAACAGAAAGGCTCATGCGGTCAAGCAGGATGCCGTACAGAGTTTTGGCATCGGTTGACAGATCTTGAAACCGCTGCTCCTGAAAACGAGCGTTGGGAATGCGGTAGAACGAAAACAGCTCTCCTGCCTGTCCGTAAAAGTAGTCAAGGGTCATACGGTTGTGTCAAGGTTTGAAAGCAACAATGAGATATAAACATTGTAAAAAACCTCCGGTGAAAAAATTTATTGAGGAATGAAAAAAGCGCAACTTCGATTTTGGCGGTCGAAATTGCGCTTGCATGGCATGCAAGAGGTCACCGGTTCGATCCCGGTAATCTCCACCAGAAAGAAAAGCACTGCACAGAAATGTGCAGTGCTTTTTTGTGCCCCTTCCGTCTTGCCGCTCCTTCCCGTGAAAAATGCGTTTGGAGCACTCCGCAGAGTGCGACAACCGCAAAATTATAAAGAACCTTTCCGCGGAATATGGTCAGAGCGAAGCGGAGACCATTTCAAATCGTCCCGCTCACAGGGGACAGGCTGCAAAGCGTTTGCAGCTTTGCAGCCACTAAATTCATGCTGGACATTTGCACAAAGTTATGGTATAATTCTTTCTGCAATTGCGGGTATAGTACATCGGCTAGTATATCAGCCTTCCAAGCTGAGGAGGTGGGTTCGATTCCCATTACCCGCTCCAAAAAGACCTGAATCTTGAACGGTTCGGGTCTTTTCTTTTTGCCCTGGTGGCAGGGGAAATGTTGCAAACCGGCGGCGGAAATGCTACAATAGAGCCATCAAAACGCTGAAAGGGGAACGCTGCTATGGAATTCCGCGATAAACCGATGGAGAACCTTATTCGCCTGCAGGAGAAGGATATCTGCAAAAATATCAACGCCCTGCTGCTGGAGGGCGAGCAGATCGTGGGCGCTTACAAGACGGTGCGCGATCAGGTGGTGTTCACCAGCCACCGCATCATCATGGTGGATATGCAGGGGGTTACGGGCACGCGGCAGCAGCTTTTTGTGCTGCCCTACCGCAAGGTGCTGCACTACGGCATCCAGACAGCGGGCTTTGGCGATCCATTACAGGCGTCCCAGCTGACGGTCTGCTTTGCGGACGGCCACGAGGCCAAGTTTGGCTTTATCGGACAGAAAGACCTGTTTCAGGTGGCAAACGCCATCAGTGCTCGCATCCTGTAAGAAAAATTATGAACCGAAGCCGCTGCACAAGGGCTTGTGCGGCGGCTTTTTTTACGCATTTTTGCGGCTGGTTGTATACAAAACACATGAAAATTTGAAACAAAATGTAAAACAATGTGCCAAAATAGGCGAAAAACTGAGAAACACAAAACTTTGTGCCACAAGATGAAAACATGATTGACATTTTGTTTCGTCTCGCGTACAATTCGGGGCATAAGGCAGTCCCGCTGCTGCGGGACAAAAAAGCACGAATACAGGCATATTGTCGCATTGCGGCAAAAAATGGGAGGACCTTACCATGTCAACCAAATTTTCCCGTAAAACGTTCCTGAAGGGCAGCGTTGCCGGTCTGGGCATGATGGCGCTCAACGTGTGCACCGCCGGGGCAGCCTCTGCTGCCGAGCCCGCAGCCGCCGCAGCGGAGGATACCAACTCCCTGAACCTCATCCCTAAAAAGGCGGCCTCGGTCAAGGTGACCAGCCGCGGCAGCGTGAGCGGCGGCTGGCAGGGCGAGCCGGTGTTCCCCAACTGGAAGGGGTACGTCGATGATACGCTGGCCATGAACCACATGTACACCTTTGTGGGCTACGCAGGGCAGGGAACGCTGTGCGTGGAGCCCGAGTCAGGCGTGACCGGCTTTAACCTGTTCGTCAATAACCGCCAGATCAACACCGCTGCCATGGCGGCAGGCGGCGTGTGGAACGTGGACATCTCCGGCCAGACCATCAACGGCCGCAACACCATTCAGGTGGGCGGCATCCGTCCCCGCGGCAAAAAGGTGACCGTGCGGGTGGGCTACCCCACCGTGCAGGAGGGCAGTCTGCAGGACGTGGGCATCGACCGCGATGCACTGGAACTGCTGGAGCAGATCATTCAGGCAGACGTGAACAACGGCTTCCCCAGCGCACAGATGGCCATTGTGAAAAACGGCAAGCTGGTGTATCAGAACGCATGGGGCAAGGTGAACTCCTATAATCCGGACGGCACTCCCAAGACCGACAGCCCGGCTGTGACTAACGATACCCTGTACGATCTGGCCTCCAACACCAAGATGTACACCGCAAACTACGCATTGCAGTACCTTGTCACGCAGGGCAAGGCCGATCTGGACAGCCGTCTGGTAGACCTGCTGGGCAGCGCCTTTGTGGAGGACACCATCGATATTACCTACAACGGCTACGAGAACCCGGGCCTGAAGGTCAACAAGCAGTGGAAGGCAGAACTGACCCTGCGCGATATCTTGCGCCATCAGGCAGGCTTCCCCGCAGACCCCCAGTATTACAACGATTCCTACGATCAGAGCAGTCAGTCCATCGTGCCGGGTGCCGTGAATGTGTTGTATTCCGGATCGGATGGAAGTACCGAGACCCGCACCGAAACGCTGCATTCCATTTTCAAAACGCCGCTGATGTACGAACCGGGTACCAAGACTGTTTATTCGGACGTGGATTATATGCTGCTGGCGTTCGTGATCGAGAAAATCACCGGCAAAGGCCTGGATGTGTTCCTGAAAGAGACGTTCTGGGATCCTATGGGTCTGACCCGCACCACCTACAACCCTCTGCAGAACGGCTTTGCTCCCAACGACTGCGCCGCTACCGAGCTGAACGGTGATACCCGGGACGGATATGTTTCCTTTACCGGGGCGCGCACCGTAACTACACAGGGCCAGGTGCATGATGGCAAAGCCTATTTCTGTATGGCGGGCATCTCGGGTCATGCAGGCCTGTTCTCCACCGCTACGGAGCTGGCAAAGCTGGCCTCTGTCATGCTTGCCGGCGGCTACGGAGAGAACCGCTACTTCTCCCGCAACGTAATGGACACCTTTACCGCACCCAAAAAAGGAGGACGCTGCCAACTGGGGCCTGGGCTGGTGGCGTGAGGGCGACAACCAGCGCTGCTGGTATTTCGGCACGCAGTCCTCGCCCAATACCATTGGACACCAGGGCTGGACGGGCACGCTGACCATGATCGACCCTAGCGAAAATCTGGTGGTGGTCTACCTGACCAACAAGATTAACTCCCGCATTACAGACCCTGCCAATGTGAATAATTTCAATGGTAACTGGTATACGGCTTCTACGCTGGGTTTTGTGGCACAGCTGCTGTATCAGGGTCTGCAGAACCACGGCACCGACCCCAACAACGCTTACAGCGCCCTGCTGGAGGATATGGCGGAAAGCAAGTTTGCGCTGGTGGCCGAGGGCGGCAGCGTGCCTGCCACCCACCCGCTGGTGCGTTCCGGCTATGCTGTGCTGGAGGCTATGGCTGCCCACGCAAACTCCACCCACTCCTACATGGACCGCAGCTATTTCAACGATGCCCTCACCCTGCTGGATGATACCCGCGATGCAGAGGAACTGGCAAAGCTGAAAAAGATGCTCAATAAGTTCTGAAAACAGAACACGGCACAGTACTGCAGTACAAAAAGCAGGCTGTCTGAAAGATGTATAAGAAAACGATTGATTTAAAGGAGGAACTTTTTATGGCTACCAAATTCTCTCGTAAAACTTTTCTGAAAGCGGGTGCTGCTGGTCTTGGCATGATGGCACTTAATGTGTGCACCGCCAGTGCCGCTGCACCGCAGGAGGATGCCAACTGCTTGGATTTCCTGTTCAAAAAGCAGAAAACGCCCAAGACTACCTATGCGGGCACCCGCAAAACGCTGTTCTGGTACTCCGAGACACTGAAGCAGGACTGCAACTATTCGGTTTATCTGCCTGCCAGCTACGATGAAAACAACAAGGCACAGGCCTATCCGGTCATTTACCTGATGCACGGCGTAGGCGGCCATCAACTCAATATGATCGAGCGTTTCTCCACACCGGATATCCTCAACGATCTGATCGGAAGCGGGGAACTGCCCGAGTGCATTGCAGTGTTCATTGATGGTTACAACTCCTTTTATTACGATGGACCCGGCCTTGCCATGGAAACGGCCATCATCCATGATCTGATCCCGTTTATCGACAAAACTTACAACACGTTGGCCAGCAAGGAAGGCCGCATCATCGGCGGCATTTCCATGGGTGGTTATGGTGCAGCCCGCTTTGCAGTGAAATATCCGCAGATGTTCTCGGCGGCACTGATGATGTCCCCGGCAGTCTGGCGCAATAGTCAGGGCAATGCCTGCTCTTCGCTGCATCTGTTCAACAACTTTGACCAGGCAACCTGGGACGCAGAACATCCGGTAGCCTTCCTTGCTTCCTATACCGTTGCCAACAGCCCGGTAAAGTTCTATGCCATTCATGGCACTGAGGACACGGTGGTGCCCCCGGCTGATGTGGAAGCATTTGTCGAAAACTGAGCCAGGTAGCAGAAGTGGAATATGTGCCCTATGAGGGCGGCATCCACGCTTGGACGACCTGGAAAGAGACCTGCCGCGAAGCGCTGAAATACGCCGGTAAAGTGCTGCAGGCATAAGGAGACGCCATTCTCCACATCTTTCGATCCCCGGGAAGTCCATAGAAACCAGAAAGGCCCGTGCTGCTCCAAACAGCGCGGGCCTTTCTGGTGTTGCTGTATACGAAAAAAGAGAATGGCGGTTTTGAAAAAGGGTAAAAGCTCAGCAGCTGGTTTTGCGCACCAGCTGTCGGTGCATCAGCGCCATCAGCACCAGAAATACCAGCAGATAGAAGGGGAATAGCGCCGGGGTGATGTTGTTGGCAAGCACGCCGAACAGCGGCGGCATGGCAAGATTGCCCACATAGGCGCTGCTCATCTGGATGCCGATGACGGCCTGAGAATTCTGTGCGCCGAAATGCGCCGGGGTGGAGTGGATGACGCTGGGGTAGATGGGCGCGCAGCCCAGCCCTACCAGCACAAGCCCGGCCAGCGCAAAGACCTGCGCCCCGGGTAGCAGCAGGGCGGCAATGCCCATGCCCAGCACCGCAAACCCCAGACGGATCATCTGGTCGTCGCTCAACTTTAAGGTCAGAAAGCCGCAGACGCCCCGCCCCACCGTGATGCCAATGTAGAACAGGCTGGCAAAGCTGGCAGCCGTTTGGGCGGGCACCTGCCGCACAAGGGTCAGGTAGCTGCTTGCCCAGAGCCCGGCGGTGGTCTCCAGTGCGCAGTAGCAGAAGAAGCAAAGCATCACTTCCTTCGCGCCCGGCAGCGCGAATACTGCGCAGGCCTAGTGCCTTGGGCACGGTGCCGTCCGGGGCGGCGTCGGGGCGTTTATGCCACAGAGACAGACTGCAAAAAAGAACGGCAGTCAGTGCGATCTGGAACAGGGCAATGTACCGGTAACCGCTGTTCCAGCCCAGCCCGCCGGAAAGTGCCGCGCCCATCACCACAGGGCCGATGGTGGTGCCCACGCCCCACATACAGTGCAGCCAGCTCATGTGGCGGCTTTCGTAATGCAGGGCAACGTAGTTGTTCAGGGCGGCATCCACGCTGCCCGCACCCAGACCGTAGGGGACAGCCCACAGGCAGAGCATCCAGAACTGGCCGGAGACTGAAAAGCCGAACAGCGCCGCAGCGGTCATGCCCACACTGAGGGCGGTCACTCTGCCCGTGCCCAGCGCCCGGGTGAGCCGGTCGCTGTTCAGGCTGGAAACGATGGTGCCCAGCGAGATGATCATGGACAGGATGCCCGCGTAGGAGAAGGGGACGCCCAGCTGGGGGTACATGGTGGGCCATGCAGACCCCAGCAGGGAATCCGGCAGGCCGAGGCTGATAAAGGCTAAGTAAATGATAGGCAGCAAAAGCTGTGTCATAGGAAAAGTTCCTCCACAGATGATTTGATGACGTGTCCCGCAGTATATGCGGGTGCGCTATAAGAATAACATGACCGGATGGGAAATCATAGGGCAAAAGCGCCTGCTTTTTACGACAAAACAGGCGTTTCTTTGATTTGATCCGTAAAAATGCGTTTGCCGCAACCCACAGGCCGCGGCAAACATGAAGTATAAATAGACTTCCGCTGAAAATGGCCAAAGCGCAAGTGGCGGCCATTCTGGATCGTCTTTTAGTTTTCGCTGTTCTTTTCCAGATACACGGTGGTGGAGGGGAAGGCGAAGTCCACGCCGTTTTTCTGCATCACGTCCATCAGGTCGAGATTCAAATCGTTCTGCATCTGCAAAAAGCGGGTCATGTCGGCGGTGCGCAGATAGGCAGACACCAGCAGGTCGATGCTGGAAGCGCCGAAGCCGCTCAGCTTGACCAGCACCGAGTCCTCGTAGGTGTAGGGGCTGGCCTTGAGCATGGCGGTCAGGTCGGTCATCAGCTGTTCCAGTTGGGGGCGGGTGGTGTCGTAGGTGACCCCGAGGGTGAAGCGGTACAGCCGCTTGTTGCGCAAAGTACCGTTGTTGATGGTGGCAGAGCTGACCGTGCTGTTGGTCAGGATGTACACCGAGTTATCCAGTGCGCGGACTTTGGTGGAGCGGAAGTTGATGTCCACAACCTCGCCGGAAACATCACCCACGGAGATCCAGTCACCGATGGAAAAGGGCCGGTCCAGCAGGATGACCAGCCCGCTGAACAGGTTTTTGGCGCTGTCCTGCGCCGCCAGAGAGATGGTCAGACCGACAAGACCCGCACTGGCTACGATGCTGCCCACCGGCAGGCCGGTCTCCTGCGCCATGGTCATAATGCCCAGAACCACGATGAGAACTTTGTACACCTTGTTCAGCAGGGTGGTCAGGGTGCGGTTGGCGCGCACCTCCTCGCCGCAGTTTGCCAACAAAAGGTCGGTAAGGTCGGCGGCGGCGTACAGTCCCTGACACACAAAAAAGGTGGCGGCCAGCTCAAAGACTGTGAGCAGAAATTTACTTGCACCGGGAATGGCCCACGGCAGGCTGGCCGCTGCGGCATAGATGAACGCCGCAAGGGTGAGCCGCTGCACCGGCACGGCAAAGCTGCGCAGAAGAATGGGCGTACCGGCCAGCCGCCAGCTGCGGCGCAGCAGGGCAGGGAACACCCTGCGGGACAAAAGCCGCTTCGCCAGCCAGCCAAGCACCAGCAGCAGCGCCGCGCACACCACGCGGGCGGCAAAGGCTGCCCAGCCCTCCAGCAGCAGCGAGCCAAGCTCGAAGCCAAGATTACGGATCGAGAAAATCATGGAAAACCTCCTGTGTTTTTTCACAACGCATATTATGATAGCATACTCTGCCGCCCGGGGCAAGAAAGAAAGGTGAAAACGTACTTTGATAAAAAATGCGCAAACTTTTCGAAAAGGGGGCTTGACAGCACCGCAGTACCGCGTCTATACTCTAGGCCAGAAAGTTCGTTTCAGGGCGGGGTGCGATTCCCCACTGGCGGTAAAGTCCGCGACCACCCGCAAGGGTGCTGACCCGGTGCAACTCCGGGAACCAACGGTATAGTCCGGATGCAAGAAACGGCAGGCAAATTGCGTCTGTGCGCCCTGTTGCAGTTTTTTGGTTGCAGCAGGGCGTTTTTGGTTTGTCTTTCCGGTTCGATCCAGCGCGAAAAGGGCTTTCCGAACAAATTTGAACGGGGCGTATCCCCCGGGGAGGACAACTACCATGAAAAAGAATACCACCCACAACCTGACCGTTGCAGCTATGCTTAGCGCGGTCGCCTTTATCCTGATGTTCATCGAGTTCCCGCTGCCGATGCTCATCCCGTCCTTTGTCAAGATGGACTTCTCCGACCTGCCCGCCCTGCTGGGTGCCTTTGCACTGGGCCCGGTGTACGGCGTGGTCATCAGCTTTATGAAGAACCTGCTGCACATCATCATCAAGGGCACCTCCACCGCCTGCGTGGGCGAGCTGTGCAACTTTATGCTGGGCGCGGTGTTCTCCGCTGTGGCGGGCTTTGTCTACAAGCGCCATAAGAGCCGCAAGACCGCCATTCTGGGCGCCATCGCCGGTGCAGCCGCTATGGCGGTGTTCAGCGTGCCCTCCAACTACTTTATCACCTACCCGGCCTATGTGCAGTTCTACCACATGCCGCTGGAAGCCATTCTGGGCATGTATCAGGCCATCCTACCCTCTGCCGACAGCCTGATCAAGTGCCTTGTGATCTTCAACATGCCCTTCACGCTGGTCAAGGGTCTGTTGGACGCCGTGCTGTGTCTGCTGATCTATAAGCCCCTGTCTCCCATCCTGCACGGCCGCAAGTAAGCTGCTGAAATAACAGAGAGCCGGAAAGTCTGCGGACTTTCCGGCTCTCTGAAATTTATAAGAAACTTTACGCCAGCGCGCCCTTATCCAGCCATTTGCCACGCGCCATGCGCAGCAAAAACAGTACGCCGCGGGTGCAAAGCTCGGCGCACATGGCCACCCATACGCCCACCAGCCCAAAGCGGGGAGCCAGCAGAACAGCCAAGGTCAGCCGCACGCCCCACATACTGACAAGGTTCAGGATAAAGCAGCCGGTGCTGTCGCCTGCGCCCTGCATGGAGCCGCTGGCTACGATGCTTGCCCCGAACATCGGTTCGGCAAAGGCTTCGATGCGCAGCACCCGCGCACCAAGCGCAATGACGGCGGCGTCGGCGGTAAAAATGCCCATCAGCTGCGGGGCAAACACATACAGCCCCACGCCGGTCAGTGCCATGATGCCCATGCCCATGGCGGTGCACAGCCATGCAAAGCGCTTTTGCCATGTCCCGGCGGTTCGCGCCCCACGGCCTGCCCAACCAGCGCAAGAGCGGCGTCCTGAATGCCGTAGCCCGCCATGTAGCACAGGCTCTCGGCGCTGACCCCCCAGACTGTTAGCGGCAATGGCGGTAGTGCCCAGCCCGGACACGATGCGCACCAGCAGCACCTGTGCCGAGGACAGCGCAGCGCGCTCTGCCGCCAGTGGTGCGCCCACCTTCCACACGTTATGCAGGCAGGCGCGGGTAATGTGCCACGAGCCGGGCTTGCGGATGCACAGCGGGCCATCCCGCAGCAGCAGAACGCCCAACGCCAGCGTGCCGCCCACAGCGTTGGCAAGGGCTGTGCCCAGCGCCGCGCCCGGCACGCCCCAGCCCAGACCCCAGACCGTGAGGCCCTGGCCGAATACCGTCATTTCCCGGGTAGGGTTGATGAGGAAAAAGTTGAAGATGATGTCCAGTACGCAGGTGAACACACTAATAAGGCCGGGGGTCAGGGCATCGCCGGTGGAACGCAGCATGGCGGCGTAGGTGCCCATGGCCATGATGAAGGGCAGGGAAGCCGACCATATTGCAAAATAGGCCGAGGCATTTGCCTGCAGTGCTGTGTCTGCGCCCAGCCACCCGGGCAGAAACCGGCTGATGCCCACGCCAAAGGCCGCTGCGGCAAGACCCACCGCCAGATTGAACAGCATGGACTGCCGCAGAACGCCACGGGCGTCCTGCTGGCGGTCTGCGCCCAGATACTGTGCCACCTGAATGGAAAACGCCATGCACAGCCCGGCCAGCATCCCGTGCAGCAGCCATGTGCTGGAGCTGACGATGCCAATGGAGGCTGTTGCGGCGGCACCGATATGCCCCACCATGGCGGCGTCGATGTACTCCATGGCGGTAACCACGATCTGCTGCAAAATGGAAGGGATACTCAGCGTCAGCGCCACCTGTGCGGTGTGGCGCAGCGGCACCTGCTCGCCCTGCCGCATCCGGGCAGAGAGCTGCTCAAGTGTAATGGACATGGAACCTCCTGCGTTGTGGGTGAAAATTACAGACTAATACATTATTATAGAGAGCTGCGGGAGAAAAGTCAATCCAAAGTGAATTTTGCCGCCGGGATTGATTTTTGGGCAAGGGCGTGATACACTCACAAAGGACTATACAGAAAGAAAGAGGAATGTTATCTTATGATCCAAATGCTGACCTCTGTCATCGGGCAGCGGGGCGTGGATGCCATGGCGTTTTTGCTGGCATTTGTCCTGACTGCCCTGACGGATTCCATTTTCCGCGATAAACTGCCCCACGACCACGGCCGCGCCTTTGCGGTGAACGGCGAGCTTTCCAAGGGCAAGGCGCGAGGCTCCGGATTGATCTTTGTGCTGTGCATCGCACTGGTGTCGCTGGCGTTTTTGCCCTTCACCACCGAGTATGTGGTGTATAATGTGCTGCTCATTGCTTCCATGCTCTCCGGTTATCTGGACGATGCCGCCGAAACTGCCTGGAATGAGTACAAAAAAGGCATCATCGATTTTGTCATTGCAGTGCTGGCGGGCGTGACCTACCTGAACTTCAATGGCTGCGGCGTACACTTTTTGCAGTGGAGCTTCACCCTGCCCTATGCAGTGTACCTGCTGCTCATCGTCATCCTGATCTGGGCAAGCATCAACGTGGTCAACTGCACCGATGGTGTGGACGGCCTTTCCGCCAGTCTGGCAGTGGTGACCATTGGCACCTACCTGCTGGCCTATAAGACCGAGCTGGGCACCTACGCCACCGCCGGTGTGGTGTTCATTGGTGCGCTGCTGGCCTACCTGTGGCTCAACGCCAAGCCCTCCAGCCTGCTGATGGGCGATGCCGGCAGCCGTGCCATGGGCTTTTTCATCGCCATGCTGTCGCTCAAGTGCGGCCACCCCTTCGCCTTCCTGCTGGCGGCTATCGTGTTCATCGCAGACGGCAGCTTGGGCATTTTGAAGATCAGCCTGAAGCGTTTTCTGCACATCTGGATCTTGAAAAATACCCTGACCCCTCTCCACGACCATGTGCGCAAGCGCAAGGGCTGGAGTGATGAGCAGGTGGTAGCCCGCTGGCTCATTCTGCAGTGTGTGGCTTCGGCTCTGCTGCTGCTCCTTGTGCGGGGCTGATACCCGTTACAATTCCGCCCGTAAAAATGCAAGCCCGGAAAGTCTGCGGACTTTCCGGGCTTGCTCTGCCTTAAAATGATCTTCTCAGCATTCTACTCCGGCTTTTTTGCACGCCGCCTGCACCACATGCCCTACCAGCACCGAGGTGGTCACGGTGCCCACGCCGCCGGGCACGGGGGTGATGGCGTCTACCACCGATTCAGCGGCGGCAAACTGCACGTCACCGCACAGCTTGCCCTCCTCGTTCACATGGATGCCTACGTCCACGACCGTCTGGCCTGCCCGCAGGCAGTCCGCGCCCACAGCCGCCATTTTGCCCATGGCCACCACCACGATGTCGGCCTGTCTGCACACTTCCGGCAGGCTCCGGGTACGGGAGTTGCACAGGGTCACGGTGGCATTTTCCCGGTCCAGCATCATGGCGGCTGGCTTGCCCACCACAAGGCTGCGTCCCACCACCACGGCACGCTTGCCGGAAAGAGGAACGTTATAATACTTCAAAATCTCCATGCAGGCCTGCGCGGTGCAGGGGGCGTAGCCCAGCTCTGTGTTCGTGAACACCCCGGCCAGCGAACCGTCCGTGATGCCGTCAACGTCCTTTTCCGGGCGCAGGGCGGCGCGGACGGTGCGGTCATCGAACTGCTTGGGCAGGGGACGGAACAAAAGACAGCCGTGGATGCCGTCGTCAGTGTTCACCTCGTCCAATACCCGAAGCAGCTGCTCCTGCGTGGCGTCGGCGGGCAGCACGAACTGCCGGACTGCGACGCCCACCTTGCCGCAGCGGGTCATCACGCCCCGCTCGTAGGAGAGGTCATCTTCCCGCTCGCCCACCCGCACCACGGCCAGCGTGGGGGTGATGCCCTTAGCTTTCAACTGCTCGCAGAGCAAAGCGTTGCGCTCGTTCATGGCGGCCACCACCGGCGCGCCCTTTAAAATCGTTGCCATATACTTTCCCTCATTTATGATATTATTTGTTGCGGAGTTTCCCGCTGACGGCGTTGAATATTTCGTCTGCCCGGGGCACAAACTCTGCCAGCAATGCGTCTGCCCGGGCGTCCAACGCGGCGGCATGGGTGCGGTCTGTCATCAGCTTGGTATTGATGAACACATTCAGACTTGCAGCCTGCAAAGCGGCCTTGCACAGTACGGCGGCACACCCCGCGTCCGATACCGCCAGCACGCTGCCCTTTGCGGCGTACTGCCCCGCCAGCGCGATGCCCTCGGCGCACTTTTCCATGATCTGCAGCGGCACGGCGCTTGCACCGTCCAGCGCGGCTTCCAGCACAGCGGCCTTGTGCGCGGTCTGCTCCGGGGTGTCCTTGGGCAGACCGTAGGCCGCAGCCAACGGCGCAAAGGCATCGGCATCGGCCTGTACCAGCGCTTCCAGTTCCAGCCGCAGGGCTTCAGCCCGGGCGTTCAGTGCCTGAATGTCCGCTTCCACGGCGGCGTACTTCTTTTTGCCGGTGGTCAGACAGCCCACCATGCTGCCCAGTGCCACACCGGCAGCGCCAACCAGCGCGGCCGTGCCGCCGCCGCCCGGTGTGGGCGCTTTGCTGGCAAGCTGTGCCAGAAACTGTGCGCAGCTTAAATCGTTCATTTCCATGTGTAGATACCCCTCTCTGTTACAAAGGCGTCCAGCCGCTGGTCGTGGTCGTCCACGGCGGCGCGGGGGACGCGCTGAACTTCCAATGCAATGCCGATCTTCACCGCCCGGGTGCAGCGGGGCAGGTAGCGGTCGTAGTAGCCCTTGCCCATGCCCACCCGGCGGCAGTCTGCGTCAAAGGCGGTGCAGGGCACCAGCACCAGATCCAGCTGCTCCGGCTGCAAAAGGGTAGAGCGCTCCAGCACCGGCGCACGGATGCCGTACTGTCCCACCGCCCAGCCGTCCGCGCCCGGCACGGCTGCGGTAAGGGAAAAGCCCTCGCCGCACACCGGGTAGGCCACCGTCTTGCCCTGCCGTGCGGCCTCGGCAGCCACGGCGGCAAGGTCGGCTTCGCCCCCAAAGGCTGCGTAGAGCAAAAGGGTATGGGCAGTGCGGTAGGCGTCCAGTTCCAGCACCCGGCGGCACAGCGCCGCGTTGGCGGCGGCGCGCTGCGGCGCATCCAGCGCCTTGCGGGCGGCACGGGCGGCGGTACGCTGCGCCTGATTTTTTCCTCGGCAATGGTCATACAAAACACCTCGCTTCACCTGTGGGGGAAGAAACTTGAAAAATATACAAAATCGACAGCGCATTTTTATACAAACATAATAAACACTTCAGACAAAAAAAGCAAGCCTTTTGGCGAAAAGAGGATTGAAGCCGCCGCCGCTTTCTGCTATGATTATCTTACAGCAGCAAACGCCGCGCGGGTGCTGCGCTGAGAGAATCTACAACATTTTGTGGAGAGGGGTAAGTAAAATGTACAAGGATATGATGGACACCATCGGCATGGTCAATGCAGCCGACCCGGAACTGGGCGCAGCCATGGAGCGGGAGCTGACCCGTCAGCGCGAGAACATTGAGCTGATCGCCAGCGAGAACATCGTTTCGCCCGCCGTGATGGCAGCCATGGGCAGCGTGCTGACCAACAAGTACGCCGAGGGGCTGCCCGGCAAGCGCTACTACGGCGGCTGCGTCTATGTGGACGAGGTGGAGAATATTGCCATCCAGCGCGCCTGCCAGCTGTTCGGGGCAAAGTACGCCAACGTCCAGCCCCATTCCGGCGCACAGGCCAACCTTGCTGTGTATTTTGCCCTGCTGGAGTTGGGCGATACCGTCATGGGCATGGATCTTTCGCAGGGCGGTCACCTGACCCATGGTTCTCCGGTGAATATGTCCGGTAAAAACTACCACTTTATCTCCTACGGCGTCGGCGCAGACGGCGTCATCGACTACGCTGAGCTGGAAAAGCAGGTGCGCAAGGTGCGCCCCAAGATGCTGGTGGCAGGCGCTTCCGCCTACCCCCGCGCCATCGACTTTGAAAAACTGGCCGAGATCGCCCACGGCTACGGCGCATACCTGATGGTGGATATGGCGCACATTGCCGGTCTGGTGGCGGGCGGCCAGCACCAGAGCCCCGTACCCTATGCCGACGTGGTGACCACCACCACCCACAAGACCCTGCGCGGACCCCGCGGCGGCCTGATTTTGACCAACAACCCCATCATTGCAAAGCGCATCAACTCGGCAGTGTTCCCCGGCACGCAGGGCGGCCCGCTGGAGCACGTGATTGCAGCCAAAGCCGTCTGCTTTGGCGAGGCATTGAAGCCGGAGTTCAAGGAATACGCCCGCAAGATCGTAGAAAATGCGCAGGCACTGGCTGCGGCCTTGCAGCAGCGCGGGGTCAAGCTGGTGTCCGGCGGCACCGACAACCACCTGATGCTCATTGACCTGCGGGACGAAGAGTGCACCGGCAAGGATTTGGAGCAGCGTCTGGACAGCGTGCACATTACCGCCAACAAGAACACCGTCCCCGGTGAGACCCGCAGCCCCTTTGTGACTTCCGGCGTGCGTCTGGGCACCCCGGCTGTCACCACCCGCGGCATGGGCGCAGCCGAGATGCAGGTGATCGCGGACTGCATTGCAGACTGCATCTGGCACTATGAGGAAAAGAAGGACGAGATCAGCGAGCGCGTCCTGCGCCTGACCCGGGAGTTCCCGCTGTACCAGTAAAAGCAACGTGTAAATAACAAGGCATCCGCAGCCGTTCTGCTGCGGGTGCCTTTTGCTACAAAACCGGAAGAGCCGGAAAAAGGAGAAAACGATGGAAAGCTTGGGCCTTTTGCATCTGTATTATGGCGACGGTAAGGGCAAGACCACAGCCGCCATGGGGCTTGCCCTGCGGGCGCTGGGCAGCGGAAAACGTGTGGTCATCGTGCAGTTTTTAAAGGGCGGGCAGAGCGGGGAAATCCCGCTGCTGGAGCAGCTGGGCGCCACCGTTTACCGGGGCAAGGCTGGGCAGAAATTCGTCTTTCAGATGAATGAAGTCGAAAAGGCCGCTACCCGCGCTTTGCAGAACCAAAATCTTGCGGCGGCGCTGGCGCAGCCCTGTGATATGCTGGTGCTGGACGAAGCCGGCAGCGCGTGGGAACTGGACATGGTGGATAAAGCCCTGCTGCAGCAGGCGGTGCTGCACCGTCCCGCCGGGCAGGAGTGCATCCTGACCGCCCACGCAGCCCCCGCGTGGATGCTGGATGCCGCAGATTACCTTACTGAGATGTGCTGCCGCCGCCACCCCTACCAGAAGGGCATCGCCGCACGGAAAGGCGTGGAGTATTAAGGTTATAGCAAAAGAAGTTGTTGCGCATGATGCAACAACTCCTTTTGCGGTTTTATACATCCCAGAACCCTTTCAGCGCCGTTTCCAGCGCGGCGGTACCGGGCAGATACTGGATGTGCTGCCAGTGCGGCGGGAACAGACGGGCGGTGTCGGGCTGCGCAAAGCGGTCGTCCAAAAGCAGCACCACGCCTTTGTCCTGTGGGGTGCGCACCACCCGCCCGGCGGCTTGCAGCACCTTGTTCATGCCCGGGTAGCGGTAGGCGTAGTCGAAGCCGCAGCCGGACTGCTCCTCGTAATACCGGCGCAGCATCTCCTGCCGGGGGTTCACCTGCGGCAGACCCACCCCCACGATGGCGCAGCCGATGAGCCGGTCGCCCACTAAATCCACCCCTTCGCCGAAGATACCGCCCATCACGGCAAAGCCCAGCAGCGTGTTGGCAGGGTGGGGAGCGAACTGTGCCAGAAACTCCGCGCGCCCGGCATCGTCCAAGCTGCGCTGCTGCACAAGGGTGGGAATGTCCGGCCAGCGGGCGGCAAAGGCTTCGTACACCTGCTGCAAATAGGCGTAGCTGGGGGAAAAACGCCAGATAGTTGCCGGTCTTGCCCCGCGCCAGCGCCGCCAGCGCATCGGCTACGGTGGGCACGCTGGCTTCCCGCTGACGGTAGCGAGTGGGGATGCCCGGCAGGCAGAACAGCCCCAGATTTTCCGGCGGGAAAGGGCTGGGCAGCGCCACCGCCCGGGCATCGGCGCAGCCCAGCACGCTGCGGTAAAAGGCGGGCGGAGTCAATGTAGCACTGAACAGCGCCGCGCTGCGCCCTGCCGCCAGACTGGCATCCACAAAGGGCGCGGGGTCTAAGCAGAGCAGATGCAGTTCCAACTCACTGCCCCGGGCGGTGAGCTGGGTGACAAAGTGGCTGTCGTACCGGTCAGCCGCGCGGGCGATATCCTGCAGGGCGAAGTAAAGCTCCAGCAGCTGCGCGTGGGCGGGGTCCTCGGGGTTCTGTTCCAGCCAGTCCTGCAAAGGGGTGTGCACCGCCCGCAGCGCAGCGGGCAAGGCGGCGGGCAGCTGCTGCAAAAACACGGTGCCGTCCCGGGCGTACAGCGGCTCCGGTAAGGCAAAATCCGGGGTAGCTTCGGCGGGCAAAAGGCTCACCTGTGCGGGCTCGGTCTCCCCGGCGGGCTCTGTGCCTGCACGGGGCGCAGCCTGTGCGCAGGCCTTGCGCGCCGCCAGAAAGACTTTATCCGCCTTGGTCAGTGCAGTTTTCAGGCTGCTTTTGCCCTTGCCCAGCGCCCGCTTTGCCTCGGTCAGGCTGCTTTTGGCAAACTGCGCCGAGTACATGGCGCGGGCTCTGTCCGGCAGGTTGTGCGCTTCGTCAATGAGGAACAGCCAGTCCCCGGCGGCGTCGAAAAAGCGCTTGAGGTGCACCACAGGGTCAAACAGATAGTTGTAGTCCCCGATGACCACATCGCACCACTCGCTCAAGTCCAGCCCCAACTCAAAGGGACACACCGAGAACTGCCGGGCGGTGTCTGCCAGCGCGGCGCGGCTGAAACTGCCGCTGCCGTCCAGCAGAGCCGCCAGCGCATCCTTGCGGCGATCGTAGTAGCCGTTGGCAAAGGGACACACCTCCGGCAGGCAGGCGGGGTGGCCTTCGGCGTCCGGGTGCAGACAGGCCTTTTCCTTGGCGGTCAGGGTCACGCTGCGCAGGGCAAGGCCGGGCTGCGCAGCACGCAGCCGCGCCACCGCGTCCTCGGCGGCGGCTTGGGTGGTGTTGCGGGCGGTCAGGTAGAATAGCTTTGCGCCGCAGCCCTCGCCCATGGCTTTTAAAGCAGGGAAGAGGGCGCTCATGGTCTTGCCGATGCCGGTGGGCGCCTGACAAAAAAACGCGGGTGCCGCCCTTGCGGTCGGCGCTTTTTCCGGCACGGCAGGCGCGGTACACCTCGCCCGCCAGCGCCCGCTGCCCGGGGCGGTACTCCGCAAAGGGGAATTGCAGCGCCGCAAGGCTCTGGCTGCGCAAGGTATCCCAGTCCAGCTGCCGCTGCGCCCACGGGGCGTACTGCGTTAAAAGCTGCTGCAAAAACTGCTCCAGTTGCTGCCGGGAAAACTGCCGGGTAAAGCGTTGAATTTTGGTCGGTATCAACTTGATAATAGGTCAGCCGCACAGCAAGCGCATCCAGTCCCTGCTGGCTGCTGAAAATGGCGGCATACACCATGCCCTGCGCCCAGTGGCAGGGGTTCAGTTCCTCGGTGATCTCCTCATAAGGGACGGTGGTGGTCTTGATCTCGTCGATGGTCACAGTGCCGTTTTCGTCGGTGAAAATGCCGTCTGCCCGGCCTTCCAGCGTAAAGGCGATGCCGCAGGCTTCCCGCTCCGCGCTGAGGAACACCTCAGCCTGATAACCCTCCCCGGCGGCTTTTTGCAGCCTGCGGTGGATGCGTGCACCCTCGTTGGCGCGGTCAAAGCCGGTAAAGCGGCTGTCGATGCTGCCGGTGCGCAGCAAAAACTCCACCAGCTGTCGGATGGGCAGATGGATGCTTGCCAAGGCGTTTCACCTCCGTTGTAGTTTACTTTATTCTACCCCGAACAGCTCCATGCACTGTGCTGCTGCTGCATCCACCTGTGCAAAGTCCACAGCGGTGCGGTAGTAGGTCTCCAGTTCATCATGGCAGCTTTTTGCCTGTGCCATCAGGGCACAGGCCTGTTCCAGAAGCTCGGCGGCGGCGCGCTCGTTGAAGCGCAGCCGTGCACGGCAGGCAGAAAGGTTCTCCCTGTCCACAAAACGGCTGCACCGCACGGTCTGCGCGGCAGACAGCCGCACCGGATGCCAGCGGTTGTCGGTCAGAAACGCCAGCCGCAGGGAGGGGATGATAATGTGGTCAATTTTATCCTCCGGGTGCATGGCGCAGGGGCAGGTGATGATGTGGTAGCCCCGCGCCAGTGCCTCGGCGCGGATGAGTTCCAGCAGCAGGCGGGAGACTGCCCCGTAGTCGTCCCGGAAGAGGATGCATTTGTCTGCCAGTGCCTGCACCGTGCCCTGATAGAACACCTCGCCCTTGGGCGTGATGGCCGAGAGCAGCCGCAGCTCTTCAGAGCCCATCTCCTCGGTGCGGGGCAACAGGCGGGTGCACAGCCGCTTGACGTAGCGGCGCACCTTTTCAAAGTTGGCGCTGCACGCTTCGGCGCGGCGGCTGTCCAGCAGCAGGCTGCCCGCCGAGGCCACATACCGCGCCGCCCGGCTGCGCAGCAGCTGATTGCGGGCAAACAGGGCGGTCACCTCGTCCTTGTGGGGGTGCAGGGCATCGGCGTCAATGGTGTGGTACAAACTCAGCACCCGCTCGTCTGCGCCGGGGGCTTCCGGTTCCACCACATGGGGCGCGGTGGCGTCGATGATGGCGCGTTTCTGCCGCAGGAACACCACCCCGTCCAGACTGTCGGGGTCGCTGGCGCAGTGGATGCGCTGGATGGGCTCGCCTTTATCCTGTGCGGCGCGCGCCAGACGCTTCATCAAAGTAGACTTGCCGCAGCCCGGCCCGCTTTTGAGCAACACAAGCTGCATCCCGGGCTCCCGGCGCAGCGGCGCAAAGTAGCCCTTGAACCCGGCGGGCGTTGTAGCGCCCAGAAAGAAATCCACAGAAGGATGCACGGAACTTTCCATACAAAAACACCTCGCTTTTGCTTTACAGTATGCAAAAGCGATGCGGTTGGTTCCTGTCCTTATTTATGATAGGTATGCTCGCACACAGCGGCAATAGTGTCCCGCAGCACGGTAAAATCCGCAAAGGCCTCGGGCTTGTTCTGGGGCTGGCGCAGCAGGGCAGCGGGGTGGAAGGTACCCATGAACAGGATGCCGCCCTTCTCAATGATCTGTCCGTGTTCCCGGGTGACGGAAAAATCCTGCCGGATCATCCGCTGGGCGGCAACGCGCCCAAGGCAGACCACGATCTTGGGATGCAGCAGCCGGAACTGCTCCCGCAGCCACGGCATACAGGCTTCGCTCTCGGCGGGCAGCGGGTCACGGTTCTGGGGCGGGCGGCACTTGACGATGTTGGCGATATAGCAGTTTTTGCTGCGGTCAAGGTCGATGGCAAACAGGTATTTGTCCAGCAGCTGGCCGCTGCGCCCCACAAAGGGCAGACCCTGCTCATCCTCGCTCTGGCCGGGTCCCTCGCCCACAAACAGCACCTCGGCGTCCAGCACGCCCTGCCCGAACACCACGTTCGTCCGGGTGGCGCACAGCTCGCACCGGGTGCAGGCAAGGCATTCAGCCTTTAAAGTATCCATATCCATGGAGAACATCTCCTTTAAAACTGGTATGATATTTTATTCACAAATAAAACAAAGGTTTCTCCCCTAAAATATAGCACAAAAACACAATTTTGTCTTGAACTTTTTGCCGTCTGTGCTAGAATAAAGAAGAAAGGCATCCTTGTGTCCAACAGACACGGGAGCAAATTTTGGAAAGCATTTTCGGAGGTAATCACAATGGCTGATATGTTTGCACCGCTGGTAGCACAGCTGAAGGCAAATCCCAAGACGATCGTGTTCACCGAGGGCAATGACCCCCGCATTCTGGAGGCCGCAAGCAAGCTGCTGGCCGAGGGCGTGCTGAAGGTCGTTATGGTGGGCAACGAGGCAGAGTGCAAGGCTGCTGCCGCCGCCGGTAACTTTGATATTTCCGCTGCCGAGATCATCGACCCGGAGAACTACGCCGGTTTTGATGAGATGGTCAGCACCATGGTGGAGCTGCGCAAGGGCAAGCAGTCCGCTGAGGAGTGCACCGCCCTGCTGAAGAAGTCCAACTACTTCGGCACCATGCTGGTGAAGATGGGCAAGGCAGACTGCCTGCTGGGCGGCGCTACCTACTCCACCGCCGACACCATCCGTCCCGCTCTGCAGCTGGTCAAGACCAAGAAGGGCGCACATCTGGTGAGCTCTTGCTTTATTCTGGACCGCGACTGCGGCGAAGAGGGCCTGAAGCGCATTGCCATGGGCGACTGCGCTGTCAACATTGATTACACCGATACCGTCGATAAGGCTACCGGCGAGGTCAAGATCTCTGCCGCTTCCAAGCTGGCAGAGGTGGCTGTGGAGACTGCCCGCACCGCAAAGCTGTTCGGTATCGACCCGAAGGTGGCTGTGCTGAGCTTCTCCACCAAGGGCTCCGGCAAGGGCGGCACCGTGGCACTGAGCCACGATGCTACCATCAAGGCACAGGAGATGGATCCCGAGCTGGCTGTGGACGGCGAGCTGCAGTTTGACGCAGCCGTTGCTCCCGAGGTCGCACAGGTCAAGTGCAAGGGCAGCAAGGTGGCTGGTCAGGCCAACACCTTCATCTTCCCCTGCATCGAGGCCGGCAACATCGGCTATAAGATCGCACAGCGTCTGGGCGGCTACGCTGCCTACGGCCCATCCTGCAGGGTCTGAACGCACCCATCAACGACCTGTCCCGCGGCTGCAATGCAGACGAGGTGTACAAGATGAGCCTGATCACCGCTTGCCAGTCTTAAACAGTTTTAGCACAAACGAGGAGAAGCCTTCGGGCTTCTCCTTTTTGTTTTGCCCCCTCTTGCAATCCGGCGGGGTTTATGGTACAATATCTTAGCATCCACAAGGATGTGTCGGACAGCGCCTGCTGCGTGGTTCGGCATACGGATGCGGGCCCTGTACGATGGGGCCGCTGTGAACCAGGTCAGGTGGGGAACCAAGCAGCCTTAAGCAGTGCGTTCGTGCGTTTCAGTAAGCCTGCATCCGTATGCCGAGTTACGCAAGGCGGGGACAAAACCCCGTCGAGCGCTGTCCTTTTATTTTTGCCGCAAAGGCCGGGAAAGGGGAGAGGTCGCCATGTATCGTGCACTTTACCGCAAATGGAGACCCCAGCGGTTTGAGGATGTGGTGGGCCAGCGTGCCATCGTGACCGCCCTGAAAAACCAGATCACCGCAGGGCGCGTGGGCCATGCGTATCTGTTTACCGGCGTGCGCGGCACCGGCAAGACCACCTGCGCCAAAATTTTTGCAAAGGCGGTCAACTGTCTGCACCCGGTAAATGGCGACCCCTGCGGGGAGTGCGAGATCTGCAAGGGCATCGACAACGGCAGCCTGCTGGACGTGGTGGAGATGGACGCAGCCTCCAACAACGGCGTGGATGATATCCGCGACCTGCGGGACGAGACCGCCTACACCCCCAGCGCCTGCCAGTATAAGGTGTATATCATCGACGAGGTGCACATGCTGTCCACAGCGGCCTTTAATGCGCTGCTGAAAACGCTGGAGGAGCCCCCCGCACACGTCATCTTCATTCTGGCGACCACCGAGATCCAGAAAGTGCCCGCCACCATCCTCTCCCGCTGCCAGCGGTACGATTTTACCCGCATCGGGCCGGAGGATATCGCCCGGCGGGTGGAGTATATCGCCGGGGAGGAAAAGCTGGAACTGACCTCCGACGGCGCGGAGCTGATCGCCCGTCTGGCCGATGGTGCGCTGCGCGATGCGCTGTCCATTCTAGACACCTGCGCCGGCGTCACCGCAAAGATCGACGCGGACGTGGTGCGCCGCATGGCCGGTGTGACCGACCGCAGCTACCTGTTCCATATTTCTGACGCCTTGGAAGCGCAGGACGCCGCCGCCGCGCTGGCACAGCTGGCGCAGCTGCGGCAGCAGTCGGTGGACGTAAAACGTCTAACTGAGGAACTGATCGCCCATTACCGCGCCCTGATGCTGGCGGCGCTGCCCGGCGGGCAGGCGCTGCTGTCCGGTGTATCGCCGGAGGAAGAGGCGCTGTACCTGCAAAAAGGTCCGGAGATGGGGCAGCGGGAAGCCATCCGCGCCATCCGCACGTTAGGTACGGCGCTGGAACACATGACCCGTGGCAGCGACCAGCGCATCGAGCTGGAACTGGCACTGTTCAGCCTGTCCGAGCCGCCCCAGCAGATGCAGGCAGTAACGGTACAGGCAGCCCCCGCCCGCGCGGCACAGCCGGAAGCACCCCGCCCCTTTGCGGCAGCGGTGCAGCCCTTTGCTAGCGCCCCGGTGCAATCTGCCCCCGCAGCAGCCGCACCCCAGACCCCGGCAGCAGTAGCAGAGCCTGCCCCTGCCGTGCAGCAGACGCCCCCGCAGCCTGCCGCACCGGAAGCCCAGCCAGCTCCGGCGGAGGAGCTGCCGCCTATGCCAGAGGAACCGCCGGTACAGCAGAGCGACACCGCCCTGCCGTGGGACGAGCCTGCACCGCAGGCACCGCCGCCGGAGGAGCCGGAGCCGGTCAGTCAGCCAGAGCAGCCCGCCCCTGCAGAGCCTGCGCAGTCGGCTCCTGCGGCAGAGGAAACGCCTGCCCCGGTGCAGGAGCACCCTGCCGACCCGGTGCTGACCAAGCCCCGCAGCGTGGCGCAGCAGGGCACGAACCCCTTCCCGTACTGGGGACAGATCGTGCAGAAGCTGGAAGGCATCGACCCCATGCTGTATATGTATCTGCGCAAGTCCAAAGCTTACTTTGACGGTACCCGCGTGCTGATCGACGGCGGCAAGACTTTCCGGGATTTTATCCGGGTGAACAAGGACAGCCAGAAGCTGATCAAAAAGCTGATCGCCGAGGTATCCGGCGTGCCGGTGCCCATCGGCCCCTACGAGCCCAAAACGGCAGGAAAGACCGCTTCCAACGCGGAGCAGTCCCTTCTGGCACTGGAAAAGCTGGGGCTGGAGGTCAGCATTGAGGATACCGCCCGCAAAAAGCGATAAAAATTGTTTATAATAAAGGAGAATACCATTATGAAAGCAAGAATGCCCGCAGGCTACGGCCGCCCCGATATGAACGCCCTGATGCGTCAGGCTCAGAAGATGCAGGAGGACATGAAGAGCAAGCAGGCCGAGCTGGAAGCCGCCGAGTACACCGGCAGCGCCGCCGGTGAGATGGTGACCGTGAAGATGAACGGCAAGCACGAGGTGCTGTCCATCACCATCAAGCCCGAGGCTGTGGACCCGGATGACATCGAGATGCTGGAAGACATGGTGGCTGCTGCCATCAACGCTACCGTGAAGCAGGTGGACGAGACCGCCGAGGCCGAGATGGGCAAGCTGACCGGCGGCCTGAACATTCCGGGTCTCTGAGCCGGGAAGGGGAGATACCATGGACTACACTGCCGCACCGCTGGAAAAGCTGATCGAGGAGTTCGGCAAGTTTCAGGGCGTGGGCCGCAAGGGTGCTACCCGCATGGCCTATCAGGTGCTGAGTATGTCGGATAAGGACGCTGCGGCGCTGGCCGATGCCATCCGCGGTGCGCACACCCGGCTGCATCGGTGCCGCATCTGCCAGAACTTTACGGACGCTGACCTGTGCCCGGTGTGCGCCAGCGCCAAGCGGGACACCTCGGTGATCTGCGTGGTGGAAAAGCCCCGGGACGTGCAGGCTTTTGAGCGCACCCGGGAGTATAACGGCCTGTACCATGTGCTGCACGGTCTGCTGGACCCGCTGGCCGGTGTGGGCGCAGAGCAGTTGACCGTCAAGGAGCTGCTGGCGCGGCTGAAGGACGACACGGTGAAGGAGGTCATCATGGCCATGAACCCCACCGTGGAGGGCGAGGCTACCGCCATGTATCTGGCAAAGCTCATCAAGCCGCTGGGCATCCGGGTCACCCGGCTGCATCC
>ENA-OQDT01000569-OQDT01000569.1-human-gut-metagenome-genome-assembly--contig:-NODE-569-length-24008-cov-3.928311_pt1 | contig 24008 bp, 22 predicted proteins | sample MGYA00242786_ERZ504617 | MGnify/ENA primary metagenome ERZ504617 (study PRJEB26092, sample SAMD00036337) | human gut metagenome | host: Homo sapiens | study: EMG produced TPA metagenomics assembly of...
ATTTTTGCGACCATATCATTACATATTCTTTTACTAATTGAAAATTGTTCTTCCAATACTTGGCAGGAATAAAATCATGTGCTTTAAATTGTATCTAACCATATATCTGCAACTCTATTTATATCTGTTTTCTGTAATTTTCCTGATCATAAACCACATACGAATCCTCCTGGCCAAAAATAAATTTTTAAATATCCAGATCTTCTAACACTTCTTTCAAGGCTTCTGCTGATTTCTTCAATGCTTCCTGTTCTTTTTCATTCAGCTTAATCGCCAGTTGTTTCTCAATACCAGTTTTTTCCTACGATCGCTGGCATACTTAATGTAACACCTTCAATTCCATAGGTATCATGTTGGATAGAAGATACTGGTAATACAGATTTTTCATCTCGGATGATTGCTTCGCAGATTCTTCTGACAGCCATTGCAACTCCATAATATGTTGCTTTTTTCTTTTCAATGATCTTATATGCACTGTTTTTGACTCCCTGTGCAATCTCCTCCATATGCTCGTCGTGTTCTGTGTAACCTCTCATCTCGCAAAATTCTGAAATTGGTACGCCTGATACATTGGCACTTGACCATGCTACGATTTCAGAATCTCCATGTTCTCCGATGATCCATGCATGAACAGATCTTGCATCTACCTGTAAATGTTCTCCAAGTAGATATTTTAATCTGGCAGAATCTAGGGTTGTACCAGAACCAAAGACTCTGTTTTCAGGAAATCCTGATAGTTTTACTGCAACTTGTGTCAAAATATCTACTGGATTGGCTACGATCAAAAGAATCCCTTCACATTTTCTCTGTGCAATCTCTGGAATGATTGATTGAAAGATTGCTACATTTTTCTTGACAAGATCAAGTCTTGTCTCTCCTGGTTTCTGTCCTGCACCCGCTGTCACAACAATGATCGCTGCATCCACGATATCATCATAATCGCCTGCTGTGATCTTCATTGGTCTGGCAAATGGGAGTCCATGGGCAATATCTAATGCCTCTCCTTCTGCACGATTCTTATCAGCATCGATCAACACCATTTCAGTAAATAATCCACTTTCCATTAATGCAAATGCAGAAGATGAACCTACAAATCCTGTTCCGATCACTGCTACTTTTCTGCTGTTTATTCCTTTACTCATTATTGGGTCTCCTTTTACATTTTTTAGAATGACAATATTATCACCCAATTCCATTATATCAATTCATGCAAAAAGATTTTTACTATATTGTTTATTATATACTCTTGTGAATACATTGTACTAATGTTTTTTCAACCTTATCAATCTGAAATGGTTTCGCTAAGTGTGCATTCATCCCTGCTGCAAAACATTTCTTTGCATCTTCTTCAAATGCATTTGCTGTCATAGCGATGATCGGTATCTGTGCTGCATCGTCTCGTTTGATGGATCGAATCTCCTTGGTCGCTGTCAATCCATCCATAACCGGCATCATAATATCCATTAATATCGCATCAAATGTTCCTTGTGGAGCATTCTTAAATTGATCCACTGCCTGTTGCCCATCTTCCACAACAGTGACATTGGCTCCATCATCCGTCAGAAGTGTCTGTATGATTTCTGCATTCAATTGATTATCCTCGGCAACTAATAAGTTTAAACCACGAATATCTGCTTGCTCCACTATCTTCTCAGCCACTGGCTGTTCTTTCTTCTGTGCGATTTCAAATGGAATCGTGATCACAAAGGTAGATCCCATTCCTTTCTCGCTTATCACTTTAATTTCTCCATGCATCTGTTCTATCAGTCCCTTGACGATCGACATTCCAAGCCCAGTCCCCTGATATACACTTCGGGCATCCGTCTTTTCCTGTGAAAATGGCTCAAAAATATGATCGATATAATCTTTACTGATACCAATTCCCGTGTCTTTGATCGTCCAACGATACGTACAGATCTTATCATGAACATCCATTTGTTCCATCTTTGTAGAAATAGTTCCACCCGGATGATTATATTTAATACAGTTTCCATAAATATTCAATAAGATCTGACGAAGATGCAATGGGCTTGCATATACATATGAATATCTGTCATCTATGTTATCTTCTTCATAGTTCCATCGGATTCCTGCCTCTAGAACCCGCTCTCTGATCATCGTCTCAACTTCCCGCATCAGTTTCTTCACAGCAATCTCTTGGTGTGCCAGTGTGATCTGACCTTCCTCGATCTTACTCATCTGCAATACATCGTTGATCAGAGAAAGCAGATGTTTGGCAGCAGTTTCCATTTTCTTATGATTCTCTAATACCAGTTTCTGATCATCGAAATGTTTTTCATTGATATTTAGAAGTCCAATGATTCCATTTAATGGTGTTCTGATATCATGACTCATACGGCTTAAGAAATCGGTCTTCGCCTGACTTGCTGTACGCATTTCGTCAAATGCTGCCTGTAAACGTGCGTGTTCTAATTCTTCTTGTTTATGTCTTTGCGATGTATCCTGTAAGAGCGTGATCGCATAAACTGTCGGAATCTCGCTCATTGTCTCTTCATCGTATACCACGATCTGTGTCATAAGAATCGTTTTTTGTACCCAGCGAATACTTCCATCATCTTCATGAAAACAATATTCCACAGAAATATTTGTGTCACCATTGTTGTATCTCTCCAGCAGTTTTTTCGTATCATTTGTCATATTATACTCTGCTTTTGTCTCCTTCGTGACTTTTTTCTCATATTCTGCGCAGTAATCCTGATAATTACATGGTAATGGATAATCAAGAAACAGCTCTTTGTTCTTTTGCTCTTTTCCCTTTAGAATAATATTTCTCTCCAGAGTATCTGTCTTTAGATTGACCGTATAGATCACATCGGATAATTCCAAAAGTGCATCGACATAACTGTCATTTTCAATGATTGATTGTTTTAGCTGTTCATAATAAACCTGTAACTGTTCTCTGGCCCCTGTCTGATTGTCAGCTCCTTTTCGGATGATTTCAAATGCCAGAAGAAAATGATGTAATTTCTTATCTTCATCCCAGTCAACTGGGATCAATGTCATACGCTTATAGAATCCTTCTTCCTGCATATCATATTGATATTCCTGTACATCCTGTTTCTCCTTCATCTTCTCTTGAAGCCTTGTGATCTGAAGCCTTTTCCAAATGTTCTTCTGCTCATCTTTCCCAATCTTTTCCTGTACGATCTGCTCTACTGCACTGGAATACGCACCATCTAAAGCTAAGAAAAAGTTTTCACTGGAACGGATCACACGATATGTATCCAGCTTAGCATCACAATATAAACAGTCTAAAAAGTTCTTTCCATGTTGATTCAGCAGTTTTAATAATTGATAATTCAACCGCTTCTCTTCAAGTGCTTCTTCCCGTTTCACATGGTTTTTATTGATGTACATATTTTTATCTGCATCATTGAATAATTCTCTCATTGTTTTGCCAGGATAATCACTTGCCATAGCAAAACCCGCTGCATAACTTAACGGAATCTCTCGATGTTCTTTGGATTCTGCTGCCATATCTTTGCGAAGATCTTCAAATAGCTTTCTCACCGCTTGTTTATCAAGCCCCTGCAGCACTGCGATAAATTCGTCTCCCCCAAGTCTTCCGACAAAATGTTCCGATGGTATGGAAGATCGCAGACAAACAGCAAACCGATAAATATACGCATCTCCTGCATCATGTCCCATACTATCGTTGATCCGACGGAGATTATTAAGGTCAAAACTGCATACGATAATATCCTCTGGTGAATTCAGTTCACCTAATATCTCTTCACATTTATTCTTATTCGGAAGTCCTGTTGCATTATCTAAATAAGCTTTATGCCGCAATATACGGTTCATCGCCGCAAAACGGACCGCTTTAATAAACTCATATCCGATCAGCAGCATCAATACAACGATATCTGCTGTGATGAATTTCTCAAGAGTTGCTAATGACGTTGCTTTTCTCTGTGCATATACTTCCGCAAGACCTGTTGCCTCATCACAGATCTTAAAGAATCTCTCGCTCTTTGAAATGATATCTGTATGCTCATAGCCGACCGTCCGCACACGATAAATTTCTTTGTGTAAGGAAATAAAATATTCATCCAGTTCCTTCATCTTATCCTGAAAATCATCATCCTTTAATCGTACGAGTTTTAATTGGTCATTGCCATGACGCAGCCCTTCGATAAAGGACTGCACTTCCTTGATCAGCTCATCTTCTCGCTGTCCGGAATTCTCTAGCTTAATGATCCTTTGTGTTTCTCCCCTTATTAACCCCGCATAATTTACAACGCGGGCTGTTCCCTGAATGTTCGAGACCAACTGCATCAGGATGACGATAAAGACCACTAAAAGTACCGTCAGAATACCGATGCCGATATGGATCATACTTTGGTTTTTTTCATTTTTGTCGCTATCAGACATAAACTTTTATTCCCCTATCACTACTTTAGAAAATTTCTTATAACATGCAATCCCGTACTTGATGAAATTTTGCACAGCCTGCGTTCCTTTGCATAAAAAGAAGAGAAGTTAGGCGAACAAGGCTCTCGTCAATTCTCTGCGTTCGTCTGCGTCCATCAGCCGGATGGCTTCAAGGATCTCCCTGCCGGAGATTTTGTTGCCGCCGGCTTTCATTTTGCCGGGGCTGGGATGCTGCCGAGGTCAGGTCTTGGGAATAGAAGTTCGCTTCGATCTTCTCGGTCAGCTCCAACCGGGGCTTGTCCTGCGTGTGGGCGTAGGTGTCCATCAGGACAGATGCCGTTGCATGACCTGTGTTGCCCTGCACCGACTTGAAGTCACCGTCCGACTGCAAGAGCTGGTAGGTGGCACTGGAGTGCCGCAGGCCGTGGAACACGATCTGTTCAAACTCCGGGTGCTCGGCTCTCCACAGGCGGTACCACTTTGTCAGCAGTTCCGGTGCGATGGGCAAGCCGTCCGGGAGCCGGAACAGCTGCCCGCAGTTGCTGTACTTCTCTGGGGCGTTCTGCTCGTCCTGTTTGAGCTTTTCAAGCCATGCAAGAAGCTCCTCTTTCAAGGGCTTGGTCATATACAGGATGCGGTTGGACTTCTTGGTCTTTGGCTTTTTCAGGATGAGGGAGGACTTACTGCCCTCACGCCTGTCTGGAAAGGTGTAGTAGACCTGCTTGGGGTCGAGCTTTTCCAGAGCGTCCTTGTTGGCTCTCTGCATGGTCTTGCTGACCGAGATGGTACCACGCCCATCGGCGGCATGATGGCCAGTTCAAAGCGCACCTGATCGTTGCCTTTGCCGGTGCTGCCGTGGCAGACCGCATCCGCACCCTCGGCGCGGGCAATCTCCACCACGCGTTTTGCCAAAATGGGGCGGGCAAAGCTGGTGCCCAGCAGATAACCCTCGTAATCTACCCCGGCCTGCATGGTGGGAATGACGTAATCCTCCACAAATTCATCGGTCAGGTCTTCGATGTACAGCTTGGATGCGCCGCTTGCCTTGGCACGCTCTTCCAAGCCTTCCAGCTCACCCTTCTGCCCCACATTGCCGCACACAGCAATGACTTCGCAGTTGTTATAGTGCTCTTTCAGCCACGGGATGATAATCGATGTGTCCAGACCGTCGGAATATGCCAGCACGACCTTTTTGACCTCAGACATAGGAACTGCCTCCGTTCAAACCAACTTATATACTTTTCGATTTCCCTCGTGCAATTTCATGATTGCAGTGTCCGTTATACGGTCACTTGGAAAATGTGTAAAAAGTGTTCTGCATATAGCAGCAATATGAAAGCAGTATTTCACAGCGGGGCATTATGAATCTATAATAGGTAGTTGGAAATAAACAGAAAGAGGGTCTTTTTGATGGCAACGATATTTCCAAGAGAAGAAAAGGCAGAGGCACTGTTCGGGGAGATCCTGAAAAATCCAGAAGCCTGCCGACGCCTGATGGATACCTTCAACGACTCGCTGGACATGGCAGAAGTACTGGATGCGCCGGCCGTGAGTGCACAGCAGTTTGCCGCAGCGCTGTTCAATGCCTACGAGAACAAGGATCTGTCTGCCTTTCTGATGGCGATCTGCCAGCACAGTATGTTTGACCTGCTACGGAACGCTGCTCTGATCCCGTTCAAATTCAACGCCGATGGTCAGCCGAACCCGGTGATCCTGACGGATGATGCCGGCGTTCTTTTGCCGAACAACAAATTTGCCGTGAGCAGCAAAGTATACGACCGATTCATCCGGGTGTTCCAGAAGCAGGAAAAGGTAAAAATGTACCTTGCCAGCGGCTACTGCAAGTATCACGGCTACGACGAAGGCTCGATGGATGTGGTGGAGTACCACTACAACCAGCATTTGGGGCTGCTGCTGATCTACGAACTGCCGGACACCGTGAAGCAGAAGGTAACGGAAGCGGAGGCCTACTCCACCGTCTGGGATATCCAGATGAGGCTGCAGCACGCACTGCCCCGTTCCGTGGTCTACTATGGACAGGATACGCTCAAGGACGGCGGAACCCGCTACGATGAACTTGGCGTTTTTCTGCCGCTGGAACACTTTGCCGACCGGCTGGAACGCCATGTGGAAACTTCTACCAAGATCGTTTACGGCGAGTAAACGCCCTGTAAACGAACTCCCTTTATAAGTGCATCACAGCAAAACAAAACGCAGCGAACCGTTAAAAGATTCGCTGCGTTTTGCCTTATAAGGGAGAATGGAAATGCTGCACATCAGGTGCAATAACGGAAAGTCTTGTCAGTGACAATACGGGCGAAGATCAGCCCTAACGGCAGTGCCACGATGATGAGAATGGCATCTGCAAACCATGTGGCGGAGTCCATCAGAGACAGGATGCCCAGATTATAGATGGCACGGTAGAAATACAGTCCCGGTACCATGATAACGATGGACGGCACGGTGACGGAGATGCGGGGATAACCGACGGCGCTCTTCAGGCAGGAGGCCAGCAAGCCGGACAGCAGTGCGCCCAGAAACGCTGCAATAGCGGGCGGAAAGCCCGCAAGGCTCACCAGCTCCAGCCGGAACGTGTTCGTTACCGCACCGATAAGGGCGGCGCAGACTGCCAGGTTCCGGGGACTGTTGAACATGAGCGAAAAGCCGAACACACCGCCAAAACTTGCCAACAGCCGGAACACGATCTCTTCCGGGAGTGTCAGGCTCAGGGCAGGGAACTGCACCGGCTGCAAATGCAGCAGCAGTGCCATGATCCAAGCCGTCATGGTTGCCACCAGAATGATGAGGACGGCGTAGGCCAGACGTTCCAGCCCGGAGCGCATATCCAGCTTGGCAAGGTCGATGCCGCTGGTAATGAACGGAAAGCCCGGAATGATGAAGAGCATGGAGCAAATATACCCCGCCTCGTGCTGCGCCGATACGGCAAACAGCACCTCTGCCAGCTTCAGCAGGATGGCATACACGAGGCTTGCTGAACAGACCGACACCGTAATGCCCAGAAACAGGGTGAAATGGTGTTTTGTCAGCTTGCACCGTACAAAGTTGCCGATGCCTGCACCGCAGAAGGCACACAGCATTTCCACAATGCCGCCGCCAAGCAGAAAGGTGAAGCAGCCGCAGGCCAGTGCGGCTGCAAAGCCCAGTGCGATGGGCGAATACAAGCCGTGGATGCGCTCAATCTCATCGAGGTGGCTGTGCAGCTCTTCGCCGGTCATAAATTTTCCTTCCCGGTCGAAGTCGTTGACGAAATGCTCCAGTCGGTTCAGCCGGGAGGTATTCACGCCCGTGTTTGTCAGACAGAGTGACTGGGTATAACACTGGTCACCATCAAAGCAGGTGAACTCAATGGACAACAGGCCGATGTCCGCTGTTGTTGTGACTCCCAGCTCCCGCGAAAGGGTGTTCATGGAGCTTCGGACACGCCATGCGCCGGTGCCGCATTCCAGCAGCATCAGCCCGGTGCGTCCAATGACGGAGGCTTTTTCCACAAGCCCCGCCTCGGTAATGGGGACGCCCTTGCTGGCCGACGCATAGTCGTGCCAGTAGACTTCCATGTGATTTTTGATGATCTCACTTTGCCGTTGTCCCATACCGGAAAGCCTCCTTTGTGATATGGGAATGTTGCAGCCGTTTCAAGACTGCGGTGCTATTATAAGGGAAATTGCAGGGCGGGTAAAAACGTATCTTGGATATGCCGGCAATGTTCGTTTGGTATTTCAAAGAAGAAAAATACGTTGCGTTTTTGGCGGCTCTGCGGTAGGATAGAAAAAAACACGCCGAAAGGAAACTGCCGTGACCCTTCAACAACTCCGCTATGTCACGGCTGTTGCCGGCACCGGCACCATCAGCCATGCAGTGCAGCAGTTCTATATTTTTCAGCCCAGCCGGACCAATGCTATCCGGGAGCTGGAACAGGAAGTGGGGCTGGCGCTTTCCAAGACGGCAAGCTCTGTGGTGAGCCGGACGCTGCTGGACGCACGCGGACAAATGAGTGCAAAATCGATGCATCCCCCCTGCTTACGGTCAAAGGAAATGTCAAAAGAAGGAGGGAGTGCAGGAGAAGATGAAGCACCTCCACAAGGACGGCTGGTGCCATCCCCACAGCACAAGGCGGCTTGCTTTTTGCCGTGGCTGCCGGATAAGACAAAATACAACACCCGCAAAGGGAGCTTTGCCCGGACGTTTGTCCCCCTCTACCGCTGCGCTCAAAACGCATAGACCGCGTTTTGAGCGCAGCGCAGCAATGAAAGCCCCAGTGGGGCTTTTAAGCGGCAGAACGGTCTGCGATAGCAGATGGAGGGGCCTCGCCCCGACAAGTTCAACAAATGTTTCCAAATTGTTAAGACGCAAAAAATAAGTAGCTGGGCTCTGCTCATGTAATGGGGTCACCGTTTGCTCCGAACGAAGTTTTGCAGCGGCGTTGTCCGGCTCGCCCACGGAAAGTGTGAGGTCATGGCACGGTATCACGTTCAGACGGCTTATGCAAGATTCAAGGTACTGTATGAAGAAAGCCGGACGCAGTGCGGACACTACGTCCGGCTTCTTTTACGAATTGAGCGCCTGCCATAGCGCATCTGAAGCATCAAACACTGCTACGCTGTACCCGGCAAAGCGGCTCTGAATATCCACGGTCTGGCTTCCGTCGGCGGCGGTATTGTAGCTGCCCAGTTCCAGCCCGGAAAGGGCGGGCCGGCTGCTCCACGGGATGAGCTTTGCCTGCCAGTCCGCGCCCAGCTTTTCGCTCAGCGCCCCATAGGCCTGTTCGAAGCCCTCCGGGTCATCCAAGATCCAAATTTTGCTTTCGCCGTTAGCAAGGTCGGTGTTCATCTGGGTGGCACCCGCCATCTGGCCGTTCATGTCGGTCAGGGCGGCATCGGCGCTCCATGTGTAGTTGTTTACCTGCACCACAACAGCCCCGTCCCCGTTAGCATCCTCCGCATAGTCTGCCAGTGCAGTCTGCAAGCGCTGCACGGCCTCGTCCGGCAAAGCCTCTGCCGTGACCACCGCTACGGTATAGTCCGGGTCTACGGTGGTCAGCAGACCGTGTGCCACATACGCTACGCCCACAATGACCATTGCCGCCACCGCCACGATGCCCCAGTTGTAATACCACCAGTTGGCGCGGGAGCGCTTTTTCTGCTCCTGTGTGGTCAGGGGCTTATCCGGCGCTGTCGGGCGCGGGATGCTGCGCACCTCTACGCCGTATTCCTGCCGCAAACCGGGAACAGGGTCTGCATCGCCGCCAGCCCCGGCAGCCAGAAACCGAACAGCACCGCCCAGAAGATGCTGACCGGGAACAGCAAGATCATCCCGCCGATGCCCGCCAGCATGAGAACGCCTGCCAAGACGCAGCGCGCCGGGGCGGCAGCCAGCAGCCTGCCCGCCCGGCGCAGCAGGACGTCCGGGGCGGGCAGTTGCAGCGGCAGCACGGCGGCGCACAGAGTGCCCAGAACCGCCAGCACCAGAAAGTCCAGTGCCAGAAATACCAGCACCGCAAGCCCGGGGTAATACCCCTGCTGCGCGGCGGCTTCAAACACAAAGGCAGACACAAAGCACAGCAGCCCCAGCACCAGCGTGCCAATGCAGCCAAAGCCGCAGGCGGCTTTCCAATGGGCGGCAAGGGTCTGTTTTGCCCGGGGCAGCCACTGAGAGGGGTCGTTCTGCAAGCTGCGCAGGGCACAGTCTGCCAGCAGCACCATGGCAGGGCCGGTCAGCAGACCGGTGACCGCGCTGCACACCACCGTCAGCGGCAGGGAGAGCAGGGTGACCCCCAGCGAGACCCCCAGCGCAGCGGGCAGGCAGAGCACGCAGACCATCAGGTTCGTGCCCAGCAGCTGGCCGAGGTCGCGGCCGACCATCTGGCAAAAGCGTGCAAAGCCTTTTTTCTCCGGCTCATTTGGGCCTACGCCATGGCCGTCACGCCCATAAAGGGCATTGTAGATGCTCATTTTACTTCACCTCGGTGCCAAAGGCTTCGATCTGGGTCAGCGCCGGGAAGGGGGAAGTCCCCTCGGCCTGAATCAGATCCTTCAGCACAAGGCTGCGCACCCGCTTGGGCTCAAAGGCCACGCTCTGGGGCTTGGCGCTTTTCACCAGCGGGATGTCCAACCTGCTGCCGTCGGAAAATTCCACCGTGGCCTTGACCCAGTAGTTGTCGTGGGGAAAATCTGCCCGCTCGGTGATGCGCAGCTCATCCAGCAGTACTTCCCGGCCAAAATCCAGCGTCAGGGCAGCACCCGGGTCGCGGTTGATGCCCCAGCTCTGGTAGGGATACTCGCCGTGGGCGCTGTTCTCGAAAATGCCGTCGATGGCGTTGCGGGCGGCAAACACCGCCTCGCCGCGCGTTTCTACGTTGGCGCTGGCATGGGGATAAAAACCGGTGTCGCCGTGCTCGTCATAGCAGTTAAAGGCCAGATTCCGCCGGGCGACGATCTCCTCCGGCAGTGCCAGCCGTGCCCGGATGACATGACGGCTGCCCACAAAGCTCTTGGGCGAATAGGTGATGGCCTGCTCCCCGAAGGGAATGTGGAAATTGATCTCCCGCTTGACCACATACACAAGGGCTTCGGGCATGGTGTCCTCGAACTGGATAACGCAGTACTGGCCGGGATGGTCGATCTCCAGCGCAACCCGGTCGCCGGGCTTGTAGCAGTTGGTGTAAACAAGGGATACGGCGGTGTCAGCGTCACAGGTCATCAGGGTGTGGCCGGCTTCGTCCAGAATTTTCAGCTTGATGGTCTCCATGGCAGTTCTCCTTAGTACAGTTCGAGGTTCAGCATTTTTTGGAAATGCAGGGTGATCTTATAGATTGTTTCCGGCCATGCGGTGCGCAGGCGCGGGTCGGTGATGGGCACCGGCGTAACAGCAGCCGTTACGGCACCCGGGTCAAACCGAATGCCGCCCAGTGTGCCCACCGCAAAGCCATCCGCAGCGGGGACAGGCTGTTGCTCGGTGAGCAAGGTCAGCTCCACCGTGCCGGGATAGTCCGTTTCGTCCCGCAGGGTGATGCCCTGTTCACTGACCGATACGCTGCGGCGGTAGGTGGTAAGCCCCGGGATGGGAGGGTACGCGCCCGCCAGTTCGCCGGTGATGCTGTTTTCTGCGGTGCACACCTCCCGGGCAGCGTATTCCGCGCCGGGCAGCTGCTGCACGCCGTCAAAGGTAGGCAGATTGTGCCATGCGCTCTGCATCGTCCAGATCTCATACCGCTGGGGGCTGAAGGTCTTTTTGGTGTAGCTCTCCACTCCGATATCGATCAGGAACGTTCTGCCGTCCTTGTATACAGTAATGCTGCCGGTATCGTTGTGATTGTGGCTGTCGCCGTTGGAGCCGAACTTTGCACCCAGCACCCAGCTACCCTGCCGCGCGGCATAGACGCCCACGCTGGGATACCACACCGTTAAATGGTGCCGGGGCGCTGCGGAGTAGGTCATCATTTCTTCTTCTGCAAAGGCGGTGGTCAGCCGGTACCACAGGTTGATGTGGGTGCTGCCGTCCGGGTTCTGCAAATGGTCGGGGTCGGCATCGGCGCGGAAGTCTGCCGCCGCAAGGGCTTGCAAAGCATCGCTGCCCACAGCCTGCCCAAAACGGTATTCCCGCGCACCGCACCGCCCGGCAAGGGGGCTGCAATCGCCAAAGTTCAGGTAGTAAGGGCCTTCCACATGGACGTTGCAGATGTACTCTGCAATGTTTTTGATTTAGGTTCATGGAACAGGGGAGAGAAGGCCTGCGGCACAATGCTGGACAAAATTTCAAGGCAGCCCCACAGGGTCAGCCCGGCGTGGCGGTAATACTGCGCACCCTCGTTGCAGCAGCCGTCCGCGCCGTAGTCCTTCAAAAAGCAGTCCAGACTATACGCGGCCTGTTTTACCGCTGCGCAGCGCTGTTCCTGCGAGGTGGGCAGTAGAAAAACGGCAAGCAGCACGTTCTGGGTGCACCAGCTCGTCCAGTTGCACATAGGCTCTTCGCCGTTGCCCATCCACCAGAAGTGGCTTGTAAAATAGGGCGTCAGGATGCGGGCGTCCAGCTCCTGCTCCATCCGCGCCGTGATGCCCGGCGCGGCAGTATCCAGCTCGTCCGGCAGTAAGTATCGGGCCAGCGCCAGCAGCGCGCCGGTCTCGGCGGCAAATAAATCTACGATGGGGCGGGTGGTGTCCGGCAGGGGCAGCTGCGGGGTGTCCCGGATGTAGCTGTTGTGGGCGGGCAGCTGCCATGCGCTTTCCTCACAGATCGCCCATACGGTATCTGCAATGGCATCCAGAAAGCGCCCTTTGTGCTCCACACACTCGGCACTTACCAACGCGCACAGCCGCGCCCGGCGGGAGAAGTAAGCCGTCTCCCATGGGGTGCGCCGCCCGGTGTGGGTGAAATCCAGCCAGAGCGAGAGCGGCAGGGGCGCAATGGGCGTTTGCAGCGCGGCTTCTCCCGCCTGCAAAAAGCGCTGCTTTGCCCGCAGGGGCAGCCCCTGCCATGCAGTACGTTCCTTGGCAGGGGGGAAGGGCCGGTAATCGGAAAGAAATTCCGGCAGATGGGCAAGTTGTTCCTGTATCATAAAAGCCTCCGGTTTTAAATACTTTGCTGGTATTCCCGCGGGCTGAGCCCCGTGACCTTTTTGAACACCTTGGAAAAATAAAAGGCGCTTTCGTACCCCAGTTTCTCAGCGATCTCGTATACTTTCAAATCGCCCTGTTCCAGCATCTCCTTCGCCGCAGCGATGCGGGTCTCGGTAATGTACTCCACAAAGCCGCTGTCGCCGTATTTGCCAAACAGCTGGCTGAGGTAGTTGGGCGAAAAATTGAATACAGCCGCCACATCGGCCAGCGTCAGCCGCTCGGAAAGGTGGCTGTGGATGTACTCCTGCACCTGTGCCACTACCTGCATCTTTCCGGCGGTGGCATCGCCCTCGTTGACCTCTACGAACTGGATGGGCTGTTCCACCGTGAGCAGGGGCTGCAGGTGGGCGTTTTCCCGGCAGCAGCGTGCCAGCCCCAGCAGGGAGCCGGTGGGACGACCTACCGCCCAGAGCAGCCGTACCGTGAAGTAGTTGTATAGGATCTGGCTGGCGCGTTCCAGCAGCGGGCGCAGCACCGTCCGGTAGCTTTGCGCCTGCTGCGCTGTCAGACAGAACAGCACATTGCCGCGCAGCGCATCTGCGCCGGTCACATAGCAGGGCAGATAGCTTTGCAGAGTGGTCTCCAGCATACGCCCGCAGGAAAAGCTCAGTTTCAGCTGCTGGGCGGGGGTCAGCTCTGTGTTGGCAATGATCTCGCAGCTGGCTACAAGATAGGTGTCGCTTGTAAGCTCCAGCTCCATGTGCTGCAAGGGCTGCTCCAAAGATTGTTCGTCCGGGAACAGCCCGGCGTACAGCCGCACGAAAAAACGCTCCTGATAGCTGCGCACACTCTCAGCAAGGTTTTCCTGTGCCGACAATTCGCCCAGCAAAGCGCGCTCCTTTTTTACCTTTTCGGCGGCCTTGGCAAGGGCGGTTTGCAGGTTCTCGGGGGTCAGGTCCAGTTTGACCAGATAATCCACCACCCCGGCACCCATGGCCTGCTTGATGTAACCAAATTCTTCAAAGCTGGTCAGCATGATAAAGGCGGGCAGGGCGCTGCGTTCCCGGCAGGTGCGGGCAAGGGTAAGCCCGTCCATCACCGGCATTTTTACGTCGGCAATGACGATATCCGGCTTCTCCCGCTCAATGAGTTCCAGCGCCAGCTTGCCGTTGCGGGCGGTGCCGCAGACCGTATAGCCCAGCTTTTCCCATTCCAGCATCCCTTGCAGGCCGTATGAGCACCAGCGGCTCATCATCCACCAGTAATATCCGCAGCATGGCTGTCTCCTTTCTGTTGATAGGGCAGCCGGATGGTGACCTCGGTGCCCACGTCCTCTTCGCTTTCAATGGTCAGGCCGTAACCCTCGCCAAGGAATACCGGATGCGGCGGTTCACGTTCCACAGGCCGACATGACGGAACTTTCAGCCTTTCGGCACCCTCGGCGGGCTCGTCCAGAAGGTGAGCCACCAGCTCCGGCGGCATGCCCACGCCGTCATCGGTAATGCGCAGCAGTACGTCTCCGGTATCCGAGTCGGTGGAGATATCCAGCAGCACGCTGCCGTGGCCGCCCTTGGGCTCCAGCCCGTGGAAGATGGCGTTTTCCACCAGCGGCTGCAAGGTGAACCGGGGAATCATGCAGTCCCGGCAAAGGGTCTCGCTTTCAATGCGGGAGACCTCAATCTCTAAGTCGCCGCCGTAGCGGTACTGCTGGATGGTAAAGTAATCGTTGAGCAGCGCCAGCTCCTCCTGCAAAGGTACCAGCTTCTGGGTACCCTTGGAGATGCTCTTAGTCAGCCGCGCAAAGGCGGTGACCATCTCGGCAATGCCGGGCGCGTGCTGGATGGTAGCCATCCAGCGGATGCTGTTGAGGGTGTTGTAGATAAAGTGCGGGTTCACCTCGTTTTGCAGCATCCGGTATTCCAGCTCCTGCTTGCGGCGCTCGTCCTCCACACGGCGGGTCATCAGGCTGTCCACGTTTTCAGCCAGCTGGTTGATGCCCCGGCCGATGTCGCCCAGCTCGTTGTTCCACTCCACCGTGCGGTCCGGGGCAAAGTTGCCGCTGCCCACGGTCTCGATGCGCTTTTGCAGCGCCTCCACCGGGCGGGTAATGACCCACTCCAGCCAGTGCTGCATCAAAAAGCTCAGTCCCCAGATGATGGCAATGCCAAGGGTGATGAGCCACAGGTACACGCCGTAGTGCTGCAAAAAGGTGCTTGCGGGCAAAAGCTGCACCAGCGCCGCGCTGTGGCCGTTCAGTGTTACCTTGACTACATAATACTTCTGGCCGTCCAGCTGCACCTTGCCCTGCCATGCGGTCTGCTCGGTCACGCCGTTATTGCTGCCGGTGCGCAGGGTGTAGTCCACCTCCCGCAGCGGGTTTTCAATCTCGGTCAGGCTGCCGTTTTCGATCTGCCACAGGCGGCTGCCCATCTCCCCAGTACAGGGCGCTGCCGTCGGTCAGGTTGTAGCCCGCAGCCGGGTCGGTGATAATGGCGGTGTCCAGCGCAAGGTAGGTGCTGCCCCGGTGCAAGGTGCCCTTGCCGCAGCGGACAGGCTGGCTGAGGGCGATGCAGTCCGGACTGCCGGGCAGCAGCGGGTCGGTGGTGAACTGCATCCCGTACCCCTTGGGGAGAAACTGCTTTATGCTGGTGCGGTTGAGCGCCGCCGAGGCGTTCAGCGTGCCGAACTGCAAATGCCGGTCGTTTTCATTGGTAATAAAAAAGCGGAGGATATGGCTGTACAGGGTGCTGGAATAGTATTTTTCCTGCACGGCTTCGTAGGCGGCAATGGTCTGGGTGCCGTTGATATTTTCCTGCGAGATGTACCGCCGCACGGTGCTGTCGATGGAAGCCCAGTTCAAAAGAGCATCGGCGCTGTCCAGACTGGTCTCGATGGAGGTAGCCACCAGCCGCAGGTTGAACTCTGCCGCCTGCAAGGAGTTGGCGCGCACATATTGGTTGGAGAGGGTGAACAGCGCCGCGCCCACGGCCAGCGAGGTAAGGATGGTAAAAAAGCGCATCCCCCCACACGATCTGCCGCCGCAGCGGGAAACGATGGCTGCTCTTCATAGCGGAGCCTCCTTTCCGGTAATATTTTGCATTCTTTCCTTTATACAGTACTGATTCCGGCGCGGTTTGTCAACGACTTTTTTCATGAAAATTGTGTACTTTATACGCTTTTTTCTTGTGCTACGGATGTAAACTGTGCAAGAGAACAAGAAAGTGCAGACTCCAGTGTAAGAAAGTGCATCTTTTTTTAAAAGATACAGAAAAACTGCAACTCTTCCCGGAATTTTTCCATTCCGGTTTTTGCGTTTGTGCGGTATCCTAGTGTCAACAAAAGCGAGTGGCTCCCCGGCACGGGGGAGACCGTTGCACGAAATACACACACTGCCCTGAAGGAGGACACACTTATGAAAAAGATCTCTCGTCGTTCGTTCCTTACCGCTGCCGCTGCCTGCGGCGCTGCTGCTGCTCTGAGCGCCTGCGGCGGCTCTTCCGCAAGCTCCACCGCTGCTTCCTCCACTGCCGGTTCCACCGCTGCATCCGCAGCAGCAGGCCCTGTTACCCTGCAGTGGTCGGTGTGGGATAAGGAGTCCAGCCCCCTACTGGCCAGGCCCATGGCGACGGCTACATGGCAAGCCCACAAGGACGTGACCATCGAGATGGTGGATCTGGGCTCCAGCGATTACATGACCGTTCTGGCTACCCAGCTGGCCGGCAGCGCCGATCTGGATGTCGTGACCGTCAAGGATATCCCCGGCTACGCAAATCTGATCAATCTGGACTACCTCAAGCCCCTGAACGAGGTGCTGACCCGCGATGCCGGCGATTTCAACGGCACCATCGAGCAGCTGACCACCGACGACGGCAACTTCTACGCCGTGCCCTTCCGCAGCGACTTCTGGGTGCTGTACTACAACAAGGATCTGTTCGATAAGGCCGGTGTGGAGTATCCCTCCAATGACCTGACGATGGAAGATTACGATGCTCTGGCTCGCAAGATGACCAGCGGCTCCGGCGACACCAAGGTCTATGGCTGCCACTACCACACCTGGCGCTCCGCCGCTTCTCTGTTCTCCATTCTGGACGGCAAGAACACCATCATCGACGGAAAATACGACTTCATGAAGCCCACCTACGATATGGTCATTGCCCAGCAGAAGGACGGCATCTGCATGGACTACGGCTACCTCAAGACCTCTTCTCTGCACTACTCCGCAGCCTTTGAGAACCAGCAGTGCGCAATGGTCAACATGGGCAGCTGGTTCATCTCCACGCTGGAAGCTTACATGAAGGATGCCGAGACCAAGTTCAACTGGGGCATCGTCAAGTACCCGCACCCCGCCGGTGCAGAGGCTGGTTCTACGCTGGGCACTGTGACCAGCCTGGCCATCAATGCGGATTCTCCCAAGGCAGAGGCCGCTGCCGACTTCATCAACTGGTGTGTCTCCGAAGAGGGCGCACAGGCCATTGCCAAGACCGGCACCTTCCCGGCCTGCGGCTCCGATGCTACCGCTGAGATCATCAAGTCCACCGAGGGCTTCCCCGAGGACAGCAATTCTGTGGATGCACTGACCACCAGCAATGTCTATCTGGAAATGCCCTACACCCAGTACGCATCTGATATCGAGACTATCCTGAACGCCGAGCACGATGCTATTATGACCATGAGCGAGACCGTGGACGAGGGCATCCAGAACATGAACGATCAGGTGCCCGCAGTTCTCGGCTGATAAAACGTTCTCCGCAATACGTTGCGGTTCTCCTTCTTCATTGTTTTCGATCCCCATTCATTTTCCGATGACGAGCATCGGAAAAAAGCCCTGTCCGAGCGGGGCGGGTATGCACAGCGCCCGCTCCGCTCATTTTTTTGGAAAAACTGTTATACTTCCGGGAAAGGAGGCTCTTTTATGGCGAGTGCTGCTGTCCAGAATAAAACTCCCCGTAAAGTGCTAAAAAAATCGACCCGCGATTCCCTGATCGCGTATTCCTTCATTGCGCCAAACTTCATTGGCTTCTGCGTGTTTACGCTGGTGCCCATGGTGTTTGCCATTGCGCTGGCCTTCTGCGCATGGGACGGCCGCCACGCCATTGAATTTGTCGGCCTGAAGAACTTTGTAAAACTCTTCACCACCGATAAAATTTTTCAGGCGGCTTTGAAAAACACCATCGTCTATGTCATCGGCACCGTGCCGCTGACGCTGGCCTGCTCGCTGGCCATGGCGGTGCTGCTGAACCAGAACGTGAAGCTGCGCAACTTTTTCCGCACCGTGGCGTTCTTCCCCTACGTTGCCTCGCTGGTTGCGGTGGCAGCGGTGTGGAACATGATCTTCAACCCCTCCATGGGTCCCATCAACATGATCCTGAACCAGTTCTTTGGCGTGGCGGCGGAAAACCTGCCCCGCTGGGCTGCCGGTAAGGACACCGCTATGATCACGGTCATCCTGTTCAGCGTGTGGAAGAACATGGGCTACTACATGGTCATCTATCTGGCCGGCCTGCAGGGCTGCAACCCGGACCTGAACGAAGCCGCCGAGCTGGACGGTGCAAACCGCTGGCAGCAGTTCTGGCACATCACCCTGCCGCAGCTGCGCCCCACCACCTTCTTTGTGGTCATCATGCTCACCATCTCCGGCTTCAAGGTCTACGACCAGATGTACATGATCACGCAGGGCGGCCCCGGCACTGCTACCATGACGCTGGTGTACTACATCTATAATGTGGCCTTCGTCAATACGCCGAAATACGGCTACGCAAGTGCAATTTCCATGGTGCTGTTCGTACTGGTGCTGATCGTTACCATCATCCAGTTCCGCGGCTCCAAGGGCGAGAACTGAGAAAGGAGGAAGAACTATGTCTGCTGCTATTATCAAGACCGAAGCCTCTCAGAAGCGCCGCAATTTCATCTCCAAGTTCCTGATCTATTTCTTCCTCATCGTCATCACAGCTTGTATGCTGCTGCCCTTTTTGTGGATGCTGTCCTCCTCCTTTAAGCTGAATAAGGACGTGTTCGGCTTCCCCATCCAGTGGATCCCCAAAAATCCCCGCTGGCAGAACTATGTGGACATCTGGACCCAGATCCCGCTGCTGACTTTTGTGAAAAACACGGTCAAGATCACCGTGGTGGTCACCCTGTTGCAGCTGTTCACTTCCTCCTTTGCAGCCTACGCCTTTGCCAAGATGCAGTTCAAGGGCAAAAACGCGCTCTTCCTCGCTACATTGCCACCCTAATCGTCCCCTGTGTGCCTTGGCAGGCCTACATGGTGCCCCAGTTCATGATGATGAGCTCGTGGCATTTGAACAACACCCATCTGGCCATTATGTGCCTGCAGGCCTTCAGCGCCTTCGGCGTGTTCCTAATGAAGCAGTTCTACGAGGGCGTGCCCACCGAGCTGTGTGAGGCTGCCCGCATTGATGGCCTGAGCGAGTACGGCATCTGGTGGCACATCATGCTGCCCCTCAGCCTGCCCGCCCTGTCCACCCTGACCATCTTCACCTTCGTGAACACCTGGAACGACTTCCTTGGCCCCCTGATCTACCTGACCAAGACCGAGCTCAAGACCATCCAGATCGGTCTGCGTATGTTCATCACCCAGTATTCCGCAGAGTACGGCCTGATCATGGCGGCCTCTGTGGTGGCACTGATCCCGGTGCTGATCGTGTTCCTCTCCCTGCAGAAGTATTTTGTGCAGGGCGTGGCATCCACCGGCATCAAGGGCTAAACAAATCACCCGTAAGCGGGGCGTGGGCAGTACCCGCGCCCCGCATTTTTTTGCAGAAATAGAGAGAAAGTGTTATGTTATATCCTGAACAGAATGAAGCGCGCTTGAAGCTGAGCCTTGACGGCACATGGGCGTTTGCGCTAGGCAGCTGCGTGGAAGACCAGTTCGATCCCGCAAAGCCCCTGCCGGATGCCCAGCCCATCGCCGTGCCCGCCAGCTACAACGACCAGAACGACCAGACCACCGCCCTGCGCCGCCACTACGGCTGGGCATGGTATCAGCGCAAAGTTACCCTGCCCACTTTCTGCGCCGGGCAGCGGGTGGTGCTGCGGTTCGGCTCGGTGACCCACACGGCAAACGTCTGGCTGAACGGCCAGCTTATCGCACAGCACAAGGGCGGCTTTACCCCCTTTGAAGCAGACGTTACCGCCCTGCTGCACCCCGGCGAGACGGTGCTGCTGACCGTCGCCTGCGACAACCGGGTAAACCACAGCACCCTGCCTGTGGGCAACGAGGACGGACAACTGGCCTTCTTTGGATCGGACAACGCGGGCATCCCCAGTGTGGAGGCTGCCAAGCGCGCCGCCGCACCCCAGAACCGCCCCAACTTTGACTTTTTCAACTATGCGGGCATCCACCGACCAGTGTGGCTCTACACCACCCCCAAAGAGTATATCGAGGATGTGACCGTAGTGCCCGCCGTAGACGGCACGGTGCAGTACGCGGTCAAAACCACCGGCAGCGCGCCTGTCCATGTCATGGTGCTGGATGCGGACGGCAACGCCGTTGCAAGCGCCGAGGGTGTAGAAGGTACCCTGACCATTCCGGAGGTGCATCTCTGGGAGCCCAGACCCGGCACGCCCTACCTGTACACCCTGCACATCACCTGCGGGGCAGACGTCTACGATCAGACCTTTGGCGTGCGCAGCATTGAGGTGCGGGGCACACAGGTGCTTTTGAACGGAAAACCGCTCTATTTCAAGGGCTTTTGCAAGCACGAGGACTTTACCGCCCACGGCCGCGGCTTTGACCCGGTGCTGAACGTGAAGGACGTGAATCTGATCCACTGGGCAAACGCCAACGCGGTGCGTACCAGCCACTACCCCTACGCTGAGGAGTTCTACGACCTGTGCGACCGGGAGGGCATTCTGGTCATGGACGAGACCCCGGCGGTGGGCATCGGCGGCGGAGCTGCGCTGAACCCCTACAAGGAATACCCCCTTGCGGAGCATCACCGGCAGGTGCTTGCCGAGATGATCCATCGGGACAAAAACCACCCCTGCGTGGTGCTGTGGAGCCTTGGCAACGAGCCGGATCTGGAGCACTTCCCGCAGGATGCCTACGACTACTGGCACCCGCTGTATGAGCTGGCGCATCAGCTGGACCCGCAGGATCGCCCGGTCACCCTCGTCTGCTGCCAGAACGACTATACCAGGGATATCACCACCCGCACCATGGATATCGTCTGCATCAACCGCTACTACGGCTGGTACAACCTTTCCGGAGACATGGACGCTGCCTGCTATGGCTTGAATCAGGAGCTGGATTTCTGGGGATCTCAGCACAAGCCCGTGATGATGAGCGAATACGGCGCGGACACCGTAGCAGGCTTGCACACCGCCGGAGCAGAGATGTTCAGCGAGGAGTTTCAGGTGGAGTTTTACCGCCGTCTGGATGCAGAGTTTGACAAGCGCCCGTGGTTTGTGGGAGAATTTGTCTGGAACTTTGCAGACTACGACACCGTGCAGGGCCCCATGCGGGTGGACGGCAACAAAAAGGGCCTGTTCACCCGGGACCGCCGCCCCAAGCTGGGTATGCACTTTCTGCGCCAGCGGTGGGCAGAGATACCTACGTTTGGATTTAAGGAGTAATCATGATGAAAACCTACCAGAACCACGCTATGACCGACGCCGAGGCACGGCAGGCACTGGCCGATGCCTGCAAACAGGTGGAGACCAATCTGCCCCTGTACACCTACCAGTGCCAGAACCATTCCAGCGTGAACAATATCTACCCCGGCTGTGCCAATAACCAGTGGACCTGCGGCTTCTGGCCGGGGGAAATCTGGCTGGCCTACGAAGCCACCGGGGAGGAAAAATTCAAGACCGCCGCCCTCATTCAGGTGGACAGCTTTGCGGACCGCATTGCCCGCAAGGTGGAGGTTGACCACCACGATATGGGCTTTTTGTACAGCCCCACCTGCGTGGCAGCATGGAAGCTGGTGGGCAGTGAAAAGGGCAAAAACGCCGCCATTGCCGCCGCCGACCAGCTGCTGACCCGCTACCAGCCCAGCGGCCGCTTCTTGCAGGCATGGGGCACCATGGACGACCCCGGCAACTACCGCTATATCATTGACTGTATGCTCAACGTGCCGCTGCTGTACTGGGCAGCGCAGGTGACCGGCAGCGACCACTACCGCGAGATCGCCGCCGCCCACACCGCCACTACGCTGGCAAACTCCTTCCGGCCGGACGGCAGCACCTACCACACCTTCTTTATGAACCCGGACGGCACCCCCAAGGGCGGCCGCACCTGTCAGGGCTATAAGGATGACAGCTTCTGGGCACGGGGACAGGCGTGGGGCGTGTACGGCAGCGCCATTGGCTACACCTACACCCACGACGAAAAGTTTTTGGATGTGTTCCGCAAAGCGCTGGCGTTCTACCTTTCCCGTCTGCCAGAGGATATGATCCCTTGCTGGGATATGCTCTTTGCCCCGGAAAGCGGCGAACCCCGGGATTCTTCCTCCGCTGCCATCGTGGCCTGCGGCCTGCTGGAAGCGGCAAAGTATGTGGACGAAACAGAAGCCGCCCAGTGGCGCACGCTGGCGCGGCAGATGCTGGCCAGCCTTGCCGCAAACTATGCGGTAAAGCCCGGCACCCTTGGCTCCGGCCAGCTGCTGCACGGCACTTACAGCAAAAAAAAGCCCCTACAACACCTGCACCCCGGAGGGCGTGGATGAATGTACGAGCTGGGGCGATTATTTTTACATGGAGGCGCTGACCCGCCTGACCAAAGACTGGGAGATGTACTGGTGATGAACTTGCAGACCAAAGCGGATTTTACCGCACTGATGCACAAATTTCTCGACCCGCTCAAGCCTTATTATTCCGCAGGCTGTGCCCGGCTGCATCTGGGCGAGACGGGCGTGACCTACAACCAAAATGCCATTGAGCTGGAAGCCTTCAGCCGCCCGCTGTGGGCGCTGGTGCCCTTCTGGGTAGGTGGCGGCTCTGACCCGGAATTTGAAAAAATCTACCGCAAGGGTCTTGCCACCGGCGCCGACCCGGAAAACCCCGAATACTGGGGCACCACCGGGGAGTACGACCAGTGTTATGTGGAGATGGCTGCCATTGCCTGCGGCATCCTCACCGCACCGGAAAAGCTGTGGACCCCGCTTTCTGACACCGAAAAACAGAACCTTGCCGCATGGCTGGGGCAGATCAACGCCCACACCATCCCGGACTGCAACTGGCAGTTTTTCCGCATCCTTGTAAACCTTGCCCTGAAAAGCGTGGGGATGCCTTACAGCCCGGAGCTGCTGGAGGACGGTCTTTGCAAAATCGACAGCTATTACAGCGGCGACGGCTGGTCCACCGATGGCGCCTCGGTGCAGAAGGATTACTACATCCCGTGGGCCATCCAGTATTACGGGCTGCTCTACTCTAAATTTGCCGCAGATACCGACCCCCGGCGTGCTGCCCTTTACCGCCAGCGCGCCCAGCTGTTCGCGCAGCAGTTCGTCTACTGGTTCGATGCCAATGGCGCGGCGCTGCCCTTTGGCCGCAGCCTGACCTACCGCTTTGCCCAGAACAGCTTCTGGGCGGCCTGCATCTGGGCAGGGCTGGAACCGCTGCCCCTGCCGGTGATGAAAGGGTTCATCGTCCGCAACTTCAACTGGTGGCTGGGGCAGAAAATGTTCGACCGGGACGGCATCCTGACCATCGGCTACTGCTACCCGCAGATGTACATGGCCGAGCGGTACAACGCCCCCGGCAGCCCCTACTGGGGAATGAAGAGCTTTTTGTTGCTTGCTTTGCCGGATGACCATCCCTTCTGGTCTGCCGAGGCCGCGCCCATGCCCGCATTGGAGCGGCTCAAGCCCATGCCATACGCCAATATGCTGGTGCAGCGCCGGGCGGGGCGGGTAACGGCCTATGCCGCCGGTGTCAACGAGGGGCACGGCCACGGACAGTTCCCGGAAAAGTACGCAAAATTTGCCTACGATACCCGCTTTGGCTTCGTGCGCCTCCCGCAGCCGGGAGGTGCTCAATCAGGCCGCGCCGGACAGTATGCTGGCCTTTGTCATCGACGAT
>ENA-OQDT01000570-OQDT01000570.1-human-gut-metagenome-genome-assembly--contig:-NODE-570-length-23993-cov-6.654404_pt1 | contig 23993 bp, 21 predicted proteins | sample MGYA00242786_ERZ504617 | MGnify/ENA primary metagenome ERZ504617 (study PRJEB26092, sample SAMD00036337) | human gut metagenome | host: Homo sapiens | study: EMG produced TPA metagenomics assembly of...
ATGGCTTAATCAGCACCAACCCCAGATCGAAGCCAATGCGGTACTGCATGAACATCATAGCTGCCAAACCCGAAATTGTGGTCAGACTGCTTGCCGAAATCTCTGGAATAGCCGCTTTCAGAGCATTGATGCAGGCGCATCGGGGGTCGTGGAGCTCCCGTTCCTCGGTAAAGCGATGGAGCAGTATGATGGCATAGTCGATAGACAAAGCCAACTGCAGAACCACTGTTACTGAATTGGAGACAAATGAGATTTCCTTCAGCCAGTAATTGGTTCCCATGTTGAGGAGCGCTGCGGCGCCGAAGGTAAGGATTAGCACTGGAATTTCAGCATAGGTCCGGGAAGTCAAAAGCAGCACCAAGACAATGACGGCGGCAGCCACCGCCATAATCAGATTCATCTCCTTTGCCAGCGTTTCTGCCCCGGAACTTCCGACCTCGCTGGAGATGTAGCAGTCGTAATCCGCCAACGCCTCCCTCAGCGCGTCCATTGCCGCCAAACTCTTTCTATCCTCCGCCTCCCCATCAAATGTGACATCAAAGAGGGCATTCGTCCCCTTAAAATGCTCAGCGCCGCCGTCAAAGTCTACGACTGGATTATGAAGTGTATCCAGACCGGCTTGAAGATGTTGGAAGGGTTTGGTATCCCCAGAGAGGATTCTGCGCTTGGGCTTCCTCTGGGCATGGGCACCAAGATTGTGTGCAAGCATAATCTCCGCAACCTAATTGATATGTCGCATCAGCGGGAATGCAGCAGAGCTTATCACGAGTACCGTGGCCTGTTCGCTGATGTTGGCAACGCTCTGAGAGAGTATTCCGACGAGTGGGCATATCTGGTCGATCACTACTTTATGCCGAAGTGTGAATACTTCGGGTTCTGTCGGGAGAAGAAGTCCTGCGGCAGAAAAGGAAGGAGGGTTGCGGAATGAAAATCGTTTGCATTTCGGGTAAAGCCCAGCACGGTAAAGACACTACCGCCAAACTTTTGGAGGAGATTTTGGAAGCCCAAGGCAACCGTGTTTTGATTGCCCACTACGGTGATCTGGTCAAGTACGTATGTAAGACCTTCTTTGGCTGGGACGGCAAGAAGGATGAAAAGGGACGCACGCTTCTCCAGCGTGTCGGTACTGACAAAATCCGCGCTGTCTCTCCTGATTATTGGGTAGATTTCATCGTCAGTATCCTCGACATCTTCTGCGACGAATGGGATTACGTGCTTATCCCTGATACTCGTTTCCCCAACGAGTATGAGATCTACGAGACCTACGGCATGGACGCTATTTTGTTGCGGGTAGTTCGCCCCAACTTCGTGTCTCCGTTGACCGAAGAGCAGCAGAAGCACGCTTCGGAGACTGCATTGGACGATTACCAGTACGACGCTACGATCGTCAACAGCGGCAGTCTGGAAGATCTCAAAGAGGCCGTAAACAACTTTGTGAACAACGCTCTCAAAGGAGAACTCCATGAAGAAACTGACAATTCTGTTTGATGCCGACGATACCGTAGAAAACCTGAGTGATTGCTGGATTGCAATGTTGAACGAGCGTTATGGCACCTCCGTAACGCCGGAAGATGTTCACGGCTGGGATATCTCCCTTGCTTTCCCCACGCTGACGAAAGAGCAGGTATTCGGCGTACTCCATGATGACGAGCTTTGGCGGCGTATCACTCCGATCCCCGGCTCTGTTGAGGTACTCCAAAAGCTCTATGACGAGGGGCACCAGCTCTATATGGTGACTGCATCCAGCTATCACACCTGCAAAACGAAGGTGGAACGGCTTTTAGAGCTGTTCCCCTTCCTGGACTGGGAGCACATCATTTTGCCTGCAACAAGCAAATGGTGCGTGGTGACGTTTTGATTGACGATGCCCCACACAACTTGGTTGGGGGCGAATACGCCAAAATTCTTTTTGACCGTCCCCATAATCGTAGCTTTGACCATGTAGCTCATGATGCGCTCCGAGTAAACACGTGGGAAGAAATTGACCAAGTTATCCACAGCTATCTTTTGTAAGGAGGAATTTTTATGGTTGTCATTAAACGTGATGGCCGTGAAGCCGACTTTGACAAAGGCAAAATTGCCAACGCCATTCTCAAGGCATTCACGGAGGTTGAAAAGCTCAGTGCGGTAGGAGATAAGAACGAGGTGCCCAAGAAAATCTCCACCCGTTTGTATAACCGCTATCAGCGGCGCAACCGTACGATTTCTGTTGAGGAAATCCAGGACGACGTTGAAACTGAGCTGATGAAAGAGGGCGAGTTCGTAGTCGCCAAAGCGTACATCAAGTATCGCTATGAACATGAGCTTCTGCGGAACGCTTCTCTTTGGACGGCAAAATCCTCTCTAATTGCGGATAACGTCAATGAAACAGTCATCCGGAGACAGCAACAAAAATCCCACAATCCTCTCTACTCAGAGAGACTACATCGCCGGCGAGGTAAGCCGCGATATTACTGACCGTCTGCTTATGCCGGATGACATTAAGCAGGCGCACGAAGAGGGTGTTATCCACTTCCATGACAGCGACTACTTTGTGCAACACATGATGAACTGCTGTCTGATCAATCTGGAAGATATGCTCCAGAACGGCACAGTAATTTCCGGTACGCTGATTGAAAAGCCTCACTCCTTCTCGACTGCCTGTAATGTTGCTACCCAGATTATTGCCCAGGTAGCCAGTAATCAGTATGGCGGTCAGTCTATCTCCCTGTCCCACCTTGCCCCCTTTGTTGAGGTGAGCCGACAAAAGATTCGCAAGCAGGTAAAGGCTGAGTTCCTGAAAATTTCTTCCCCGGACAACTTTGCAGACCCTGAGAAAGTGATCTCAGATCTGGTCGAAGAGCGTGTCCGTGAAGAAGTAAAGAAGGGTGTTCAGACTATCCAGTATCAAGTGATTACCCTCATGACTACCAACGGTCAGGCTCCTTTCATTACCGTCTTTATGTATCTGAACGAGGTCAGCGATCCTCAGACCAAGAAAGACCTCGCTATGATCATCGAGGAGGTCGTGCGGCAGCGGTACCAAGGCGTCAAAATGAGAAGGGCGTTGGACGACACCGGCGTCCCCAAGCTGATCTATGTGCTGGAAGAGGACAACATCCGCCCCGGCACTCCCTATTATTACCTGACCGAATTGGCTGCCAAGTGCACTGCCAAGCGGATGGTGCCCGACTACATCTCCGAGAAGAAGATGCTTGAGCTCAAGGTGGACAAAAACGGTGAGGGCCATTGCTACACCTGCATGGGCTGCCGCAGCTTCCTGACTCCCTATGTGGACCCCGAGACCGGCAAGCCCAAATACTACGGCCGCTTCAATCAGGGTGTTGTCACCATCAATCTGGTGGATGTAGCCCTTTCCTCCGGCGGCAACTTCGAGAAGTTCTGGAAGATCTTTGACGAGCGCCTGGCTCTCTGCCACAAGGCACTGCAGGCCCGCCATCAGCGCCTGATGGGCACCCCCAGCGATGCCGCCCCCATTCTGTGGCAGTACGGCGCACTGGCCCGCCTGAAGAAGGGCGAGAAGATCGACAAGCTGCTCTTTGGCGGCTACTCCACCATCAGCCTGGGCTACGCTGGTCTGTATGAGTGCGTGAAGTATATGACCGGCAAGAGCCACACCGATGCCGGTGCCAAGCCTTTTGCCCTGAGCGTGATGCAGCACATGAACGACAAGTGCACCGAGTGGAAGAAGGCCGAGAACATGGATTACTCTCTCTATGGCACCCCGCTGGAATCCACCACCTACAAGTTTGCCAAGTGCCTGCAGAAGCGGTTCGGCATCGTGCCCGGCATCACCGATAAGAACTATATCACCAACAGCTACCACGTCCATGTTTCGGAGCCCATTGATGCCTTCACCAAGCTCAAGTTTGAGAGCGAGTTCCAGAAGTTGTCCCCGGGCGGTGCCATCAGCTATGTGGAAGTGCCCAACATGCAGGACAATCTGGAGGCCGTGATAAGCGTGCTGCAGTTCATCTATGATAACATCATGTACGCCGAGCTGAACACCAAGTCCGATTACTGCCAGTGCTGCGGCTACGACGGAGAGATCAAGATCGTTGAGGATGACGGCAAGTTGGTGTGGGAGTGCCCCAAGTGCGGCAACCGTGACCAGAACAAGCTGAACGTTGCCCGCCGCACCTGCGGTTATATCGGCACCCAGTTCTGGAACCAGGGCCGGACACAGGAGATCAAGGATCGGGTGCTGCATCTGTGATGAATTACGCAACAATCAAGTATTACGACATTGCCAACGGGCCGGGGGTGCGCACCAGCATCTTTGTTTCGGGCTGCAGGCATCACTGCCCGGGCTGCTTCAACGAGGTGGCATGGGATTTCGGGTACGGTCAGCCCTTTGACAAGGCCGTGCGCAACGAGATCTTTGCATCCTGCCAGCCCGACTATATTGCAGGCATCTCCCTGCTGGGTGGTGAGCCTTTTGAGCCGGAGAATCAGCGGGAACTGCTGCCCTTCGTCCGCAACTTCAGGGCGTTATACCCGGATAAGAGCGTCTGGTGCTATTCTGGTTACACCTGGGAACAGCTGACCGGCAATGTTCCCTGCCCGGCCCGCTGTGAGGTCACCGACGAGCTGCTGAGCCTGCTGGATGTTCTGGTAGATGGCCGCTTTGTGGAAGCCCAGCACGATATCTCCCTGCGCTTCCGGGGCAGCTCCAACCAGCGGCTTCTGGATGTGCCCAAGAGCCTTGCCGCAAAGGCCCCCGTCTGGTGGGAGGACGAAAAAGTCTTTGCGACACACACCATGTAAAGAAAACCGCAAATAACCAGAAATGCCGCCCTGAGCTTTTTACGGCTCAGGGCGGCATTTCCGGTTTTGGGAATATAATCAGTGAATGGCTTGATTGGTCAGCATCCTCACCCTCTCCGTCATTGCTTGCGCAATGCCACCTCTCCTAGTAAGGCAACGACGACGACCGCCGCCAGTGGCGGAAGCAGGGAGGAGTTGTTGGGGCAGCGGCCAGCAGGACGCGAGTGCAAAACTTTGCACGAAGCGGACGCTGGGAGCCGCAACCCGTACGCTGTCGCCGCAGGCGACTGAGAGGTTGTACGAAGGATATCTTACCCCTTCATCTCCTGCGCCTTATTCCAAGTCTGGATAACTTCCCAGCGGCTCACAGAAACGTCTGCGGCCTTATCGGCGGAGATGAGCTGGTTCTCGATGGCCCAAGTCAGAGCCTTCTGTTCATCGGTGGCATCGGGAGCCATCACAGCGGCGGGGGCAGGCTTTCCGGCTTCAGTCCAGACCAGCTTTGCCAGTTCGGCGGTGTTCTGCGGGATAGCCACACCATCGGGCAGGACAGTGTTCAGATACAGCTCGGTGCCGATCATGTAGCCGGTATAACCAACCACAGCAGCGCCCACACCGGCGGTTGCCACCATGGCAACGGTGCCCAGAACGTTGGGTTCCTCGGGCTGGTCGGCCATCCGGTACATCGCACGGATGCTCAAAGTCTGTGCAGGCATCTTGAAGCTTGCAGTGGCGGCATGGGAATCAAAACCGCCCTCTTCCAGCGTCAGAGCCACATCCGCAGGGGAAATCTCCCAGCGGTCGAACACCATGCCCTCCGGGGCATCGGCAGCGGTCAGCTTGACGGTATCGCCTGCCTTGGCAGAGGTGATCTCTGTGCCGTCGGCATTGGTGGCGGTGCCATCGGTCAGGCTCATCCGGTAGTAGCCTTCCTTGACCTGTGCGGTCAGGGTAACGCTCCACTCGTCGTCGCCGTTCAAGGTCAGGTCAAATGCAGTGGTATTGCCCACCTGCTTGGTGATTGCTTCTTCATAGCTCGGGTCGGCAGTGACTTCCCAGCCGGTCCAGGAGGTCGCATCTGCTTCCACGTTCAAGGTCTGGTTGCCCACAACGCCCACCATGCCGGAGATGCCGTTGGCAGTGCAGTTGTTCAGGGTGATCCAGCTGACCTTTACATCCTGTGTATCAAAGTTTGCGCCACGGCTGAAAATACCACCGTTCGTAGTGCCTCGTGCGGTAATGGCAATGCTGGTATCAGGCAGCGTTACCTGAGTGGGAGTGTTGGCAAAGCGGCCCACGAAGACACCGCCGTTCGTAATGTTATTGTTGTAAACAGTATTGTTAAAAGTACCGTTTTCAATCGTGCCGTAGTTGCGGACTTTTACGTTGAAGGTGCCGCCATCAATAACGCCGCTTTCTTCGTTGGTCAGTACATCTTTCAGGTCATCCTTATAATCAAAGATGCCGCCTTCGATTTTGCCGAAGTTATCTACTGCCCAGTCAACCTCTGCATTGCCAAGGTCAACAGAACCGTTTTTATAAACAGTCAGGGTTTCGTTTTTGCGGTCAAAGAACCAGCCGTCCAGATCGCTGCCCTCGTAGAATTTGCCCGCATAAACGGGAACCTTCTCGCCATCTACAATACCAACTTCAAGGTCAACGGGTTCCACGACTGCCTTAATGGTCACATCACCGGCACTGGTGCTGTTTTCCGGCAGGGTAACGGTCAGAACGTGTGTAGTAGGATCTTCGTTAATGGTTGCGTTGCCAGCTTCGCTCAAATCCCATTTGACGAATGTGGGAGATGCAGGTTCGACAGTGAACTTCCGGGTCATAATATTCTCATTACCGACGACATAAACCTTGCCGTTGAACTGAACATCTGTTGGTACAGTATCACCTGCAACAACAGGGATGATTTTGCCGCCCTCTGCGGTAAAGGTCTGATAGTCGCTGACTTGAACCTCCGAGGAATCAGGAATATTGCATACGATGCCGCTTTGCAGGATGCCCTCCCGCATATCTACTTTACCATAGACAATGCCGCCATTAAGCTTTGCACCAGCACCGCCCCACTGACCTTCATTGGAAAAATAAGTGTGAATATATCCGCCGGTAACAATTCCGCTGCCAGTGGGTTGGCCGTTACCGTTATATGTAGTACGTCCCTCAACTTTAGTGAAGTGTCCACCATTTATTACACCAGTTGAAAGGTTGAACACGGTCTGTTCAAAATTACCGCCCTCGATGGTGCCGCTATTGCGAACCGCACAAGGCACAGTCTCGGGTGAACCATTGATTGGATTAAATATAGTGTTGTTCACAAAATCAAGTTTATAGCTTCCGCCACTGTAACTCCAACTCCAAGTTGAATTTGTTGCCTTATAGGTCGGATTTGCAGGAGAAGAAGAATTTGACACCTCTGTGGTTTTGCCTTCCAAAACGGGTTGACCATTGGCTTCAAAATTCAAATCTGTGACATACTTGGACGTATCTGCCGCAAACGCCGCCGTGGGCAGCATTGTCAAAGCCATGCCAACGGCCAGAATGGCGCTGACAAGTCGTTTGAGTTTCATTGTGATTCCTCCTTTAGAGTCTACCCCAAATGTGTATTGCACCCACCGCAAACGTAAAAAAGCGCCGCACCTGCCCCGAAAGGCTGGTGTGGCGCTGTGGATGTACTTCTTGGGAAGTGCAGCTGGTTGCCCGGTCTGGGCCCTTTAGCTTTGCGTCGCAGCCTTCCGGCTGGTTTGCCAATTCTTCTGTTTTGTGGGGGTGCTCTTGTACATTCTATTATACCCCCCCCCTAATCATAAATCAAGTGTTTTTGTCATGTTCGGAATATGTTACAAATATAGTCTATTTTTTAGTGTAGTTTGACTGGGATGGGGGGTGGCCCTCTCCGTCATTGCTGCGCAATGCCACCTCTCCCTTCGGGAGAGCTGTCGAGCGATAGCGAGACTGAGAGGGTGAGGCCGTCAAAGAGTGACGAAACCAGAAATGCCGCCCGAGCTTTTCAGCCCAGAGCGGCATTTCCGGTTTTTCCTTTCTGTTTTATGTTACCTTGAACTTACCATATCCTCAATGACACCCAGGAACTCCTGCCCATAGCGGGCGGCCTTTTTCTCGCCCACACCGGGGATATTGAGCAATTCCTCCACGCTCAGGGGCCTTTTTCAGCGCCATCTGGCGGAGGGTGGAATCGTTGAACACCATATAGGCAGGGAGCTTCTGCTTTGCGGCCAGCCGCTTGCGCAGGGCATAGAGGGCCGCCAGCAGCTTCTCGTCCGCTTCGCTGAGGGCATCTTCGTCGGCACGGCGGCGGGAGGCCGAGGCCAGCCGCTTTGCACTGGCCGCGGCGCGCTGGCGGGCTTGTGCCGCCTGCTCCTCCACCTGTTCGGCAGCCTGTGCTGCCAGCAGACAGTTGGAACAGTTCTCGCACTTCTGGGGCGCGGCCTCGCCAAAGTAGCTCAGCAGATACCCCCGCAGGCAGCGCGGCGTGGTGGAGTAGAAGGTCATGTACTTGAGCCGTTCCTCTGCCTTGCGTGCCGCTTCGGCCTTGACATCCGCAGGCAGGCCGTTGTCAGCCTCCATCTCCTTGTCGATGAAGAACCGGATGGTGCGCACATCGGTGCCGGAATAGAGCAGGGTGCAGCGGGCTGGTTCCCCGTCACGGCCCGCGCGGCCCGCCTCCTGATAATAGCTCTCCAGATCCTTGGGCATATTATAATGAATCACGAACCGGACGTTTGGCTTATCGATGCCCATGCCGAAGGCATTGGTCGCCACCATGATCTGCACCCGGTCATAGAGGAAATCGTCCTGATTCTGCCGCCGGGTATCCGCATCCAGTTTGGCGTGGTAGGCTGCCGCACGGATGCCCCGGCTCTGCAGCAGGCGGGTGGTCTCGTCCACCTGCCGGGTGGTACTGCAATAGATGATGCCCGCATTGTCCCGTTCCCTGAGCACAAGGTCGAGCAGAACTTTGGGCTTCTCGCTAGGCAGGGCCCTGCGGGTGGCAAAATAGAGGTTGGGCCGGTCGAAGCTGGTGGTTACCTCGTAGGGGGTGTGGAGTTCCAGATGGGTGCGGATGTCCTCCCGCACATGGGCCGTGGCGGTGGCCGTAAAGGCTCCCACCACCGGGCGCTTGGGCAGGCTGTCCACAAATGCCTTGATGCGCAGGTAGCTGGGGCGGAAGTCCTGCCCCCACTGACTGATGCAGTGGGCCTCGTCCACCGTGACCATGCTGATCTCCCGCTCCTGCGCAAAACGCTGGAAGCCCGGCATCTCCAGCCGCTCCGGAGCCACATAGATGATCTTATACCACCCCTCCCGGGCGCGGCGGAGCATCAGGGCCTTCTGGTTGTCCGTCAGGCTGTTGTTCAGAAAAGCTGCCGCCACACCGGCCTGTACCAGCGCCCCCACCTGATCCTTCATCAGGCTGACCAGCGGCGAGACCACGATGGTGATGCCCGGCAGCAGCAGGGCCGGCACCTGATAGCAGATGGACTTGCCCGCACCTGTGGGCATCACGGCCAGCACATCCTGCCCGGCCAGCAGGCGGGAGACGATCTCCTCCTGCCCCGGGCGGAAGCTGTCGTAGCCAAAGACTTTTTTCAGAATACTATGCGGACTTTCCATGGTTCCTCCTATCCATACAAAACCGCTCCGTCATTGCTTCGCAATGCCGCCTCTCCTAGTAGGAGAGGCAAGTCTTGGCTCCCCTGCCAGGGGAGCTGGACGCAAAGCGGCCTGAGCGGTTTATAACCCAACCAGTATACCACAACTCCCCGGATAATTGTAAAACATCTCTGACATTTCCCACGTTCGATAGCATTTCCTGCACAAAAATGCTATAATATGGGTACATATCTCCATCCCGGCCCCTGCCTTGCGCATCTGCCGGAAAAGAGCAAAGGAGTATTTTGTATGGCTCAGAAATTGATCACCTTCGCCGTCCCGTGCTACAACTCGGCGGCATATATGCGCCACTGCATCGAGACCCTGCTCTCCGCCGGGGAGCAGGCCGAGATCATCCTGGTGGACGATGGTTCCACCAAGGATGACACCCCCGCCATCTGCGACGAGTACGCTGCCAAATATCCCACCATCGTCAAGGCCATCCATCAGGAGAACGGCGGCCACGGCGAGGGCGTGAATCAGGGCATCCGCAACGCCACCGGCCTGTATTACAAGGTAGTGGACAGCGACGACTGGCTGGACGAAGCAGCCCTCAGGACCGTGCTGGCCAAGCTGAACACGCTGACCGCCCGGGGCACCGCGCCTGACCTGATGATCTGCAACTATGTCTACGAGCATGTGGAGGACAACACCAGCCACACCGTGCGCTACACCAACGTGTTCCCCCAGAACCGGCTGTTCAACTGGACGCATGTCGGCCACTTCCGACCCGACCAGAACCTGCTGATGCACTCGGTGATGTACCGCACACAGGTGCTGCGGGACTGCGGCATGGTGCTGCCCAAGCACACCTTCTATGTGGACAACATCTTTGTCTACCAGCCCCTGCCCTTTGTCAAGAGTATGTACTATATGGATCTGGACCTGTACCGCTACTTCATCGGCCGGGCCGACCAGAGCGTGAACGAGAGTGTGATGGTCAAGCGGGTGGATCAGCAGCTGCGGGTGACCCGCCACATGATCGACTGCCAGGACCTGGATGCCCTCAAGGGCCAGAAGAAGCTGCGCAGCTATATGCTGCACTACCTCTCCATGATGATGGCCATCAGCGACATCTTCCTGCTGCTGGACGGCAGCGCCGCCGCCAAGCAGAAGGAGAACGAACTGTGGGCCTACCTCAAGGCACACACCAGCGCCGGGGTCTACCGCTCCATCCGCTACGGCTTTGGCGGCGTGACCAACCTGAAGATCCCCAAGGGCGACAAGCTCGTGCTGGGCGGCTACCGCATTGCACAGAAGATTTTTAAATTCAATTAACAAATGTTGCTTTTCCTCCTCAGATAAGATATACTTTTTAACGTATCTTAATTTCTGAGGAGGATCTCATTTTATGGAGCAATTGCTCATCTGTATGTCTCTTTCGCTCATTGCGGGTCTGTTGGCATCCCGTGCAGCGAAAGCGATCCGCCTGCCGGCTGTCACCTCTTATCTGGTGGCAGGACTTCTGCTGGGTCCCTTCTTTCTGGGTCGGCTGGGCCTGAGCGGCTGGGGCTTCGGTTTCGGAAGCCTTGCACAGGTCGAAAGCTACGGCATCATCACACAGGTGGCACTGGGCTTCATCGCCTTTGTCATCGGCAACGAGTTCCGGCTCAGCGCGCTGGAGAGCATGGGCAGGCAGGCGGTCACTGTGGGCATCCTGCAGGCCGTTATCACCACCGTGCTGGTGGATATCGCTCTGGTTGCCCTGCACTTTGCCCGGCCGGATATCATCTCAATGGCATCCGCCATCACACTGGGTGCCATCGCCTCTGCCACAGCCCCCGCCGCCACCCTGATGGTGGTCAAGCAGTACAAGGCAAGCGGTCCCCTGACCCGCCTGCTGCTGATGGTGGTCGCCATTGATGATGCCGTGGGTCTGGTGCTCTTCTCGGCCTCTTTCGGCATCGCAAACGCGCTGGAGCAGGGCCGCATCGACCCCATCAGCATCCTCCTGGAGCCTCTGGTGGAGATCGTGCTCAGCCTGGGTCTGGGCGCACTGGCAGGTCTGCTGCTCAACCAGCTGGAGGTCTACTTCCACTCCCGCTCCAAGCGCATGAGCCTTTCGGTGGCCTTTGTGCTGCTGACGGTGGGCCTTTCCATGGTCAGCTTTAAGGTCGGCCCCATCCACTGCAGCTTCTCGCTGCTGCTGGTCTGCATGATGACCGGTACCGTGTTCTGCAACATCTGTCCCACTTCCGATGAGCTGATGGACCGCCTGGACCGCTGGGTAAGCCCGGTGAACATCCTGTTCTTCGTGCTGTCCGGCGCGGAGCTGGACCTGAACATCCTTGCAAACCCCATGGCCCTGCTCATTGGTGCCGTCTATATCGCTTCCCGCTCTCTGGGCAAGATCTCCGGCTCCTATGTCAGCTGCAAGGCCACCCGCTGCAGTGAGAAGATCCAGAAGTATCTGGGCATCACCCTGCTGCCGCAGGCCGGTGTGGCGCTGGGCATGGCCGCCGAAGCTGCGGAGCTTTCCGATGGTCACATGGTGCGCAACGTGGTGCTCTTCTCGGTGCTGGTGTACGAGCTGGTCGGCCCGACCCTGGCCAAGCTCAGCCTGACCGCCGCAGGCGAGATCATCCCCGAGGGCCGCACGAGCGCCCGTACCACCAACAAGCCGGAGGAACCGGTCAGCGTGGACTGATCTCCCCCATCAGCCTCACCGCAGGTGACGGAGCGTTCTTACACCACAAAAGCCGCTGCACAGTTGTTACGCTGTGCAGCGGCTTTCTGTTTGCTCTTTACTTCAGCACGATCTCATCGTTCTCAGCATCCACGGTCAGGGTGGAGCCGGAAACAAGGGTGCCGTCGATGATCTTTTCAGCGGCGGGGTCCTCCACAGCCTTGCGGATGGTCCGGCGCAGGTCGCGGGCACCAAACTTGCCGCCCTGGCTCTTGTGCACCAGCGCTGCCAGTGCCGCCGGGGTATAGCTGTAGGCAATGCCCTTGGCCTCCATGCTGGGCTTGTACTCGTCCAGCATCAGGGCGGCAATGCCCTGCAGGGTCTCCTCGCTCAGCGGCTTGAAGGTGATGACCTCATCCACGCGGCCCAAAAACTCAGGGCGGAGGAACTGGCTCAGCGCCTTGCGGCTCTTCTCCTCGTTCCGCTCCTCCTCGCTGCGGTTGAAGCCCAGACTTGCGGTGGTCTGGTCGCTGCTGCCCGCATTGGAGGTCATGCAGATGACGGTGTTGGAGAAATCCACGGTGCGGCCCTGGGCATCATTGATCTTGCCCTCGTCCAGGATCTGCAGCAGGATATTCATCACATCGGGGTGGGCCTTTTCGATCTCATCGAACAGCACCACGCTGTACGGGCGGCGGCGGACCTTTTCGGTCAGCTGACCCGCCTCCTCGTAGCCCACGTAGCCCGGAGGGGAACCGATCATGCGGGACACGGCGTACTTTTCCATATACTCGCTCATATCCAGCCGGATCAGCGGGTCGGGGCCGTCAAAGAGCTGGTTTGCCAGCTGCTTCACCAGCTCCGTCTTGCCCACGCCGGTGGGGCCCACAAAGATAAAGCTGGCCGGACGGCGGCGGCCCGAGAGGTCGGCGCGGCTGCGCTTGACCGCCTGTGCCACCAGATGCACGGCATCGTCCTGACCGATGATCTTCTTTTTCAGCTCGGTCTCAAGGCTGGCGAGCTTTGCGTACTCGGTCTCCCGGATCTTCACCGCCGGGATGCCCGTCCACAGCTCAATGACCTTGGCCACATCGTCCATGGTCACCTGGATCTCCCCGGCCGCGGCCTGCTTGGCGGGCAATTCCCGCTCCAGCTGCGCCATCCGGGTCTTGCGCTCTGCCACACGCTCGTAATCGATGGGCTCGTTCACATCGGCGTTTTCCATGTCGGCCTCTTCCTGCTTGAGGGCCTCCAGCTCCTTCTGCATGGTCAGATACTCGGAGATGACCGGGTGGGCCAGATTGCAGCAGGCACAGGCCTCGTCCAGCAGGTCGATGGCCTTGTCGGGCAGGTAGCGGTCGGTGATATACCGCTCGCTCAGAGTCACGGTGGCGTTCAGCACATCGGCGGGCACCTGCACATGGTGGTGCTCCTCGTAGTAATGCTTGATGCCGCCCATCACGGCCAGCGTATCAGCAACGCTGGGTTCCTCCACCCGCACGGGCTGGAACCGGCGCTCCAGCGCCTGGTCCTTCTCGATATACTTGCGGTACTCGTTGAAGGTGGTGGCACCGATGACCTGGATCTCGCCGCGGGAGAGGGCGGGCTTCAGGATGTTGCCCGCATTCATGGCACCCTCGCTCTCACCGGCGGAGGTAATGGTGTGGATCTCGTCAATGAACAGGATGACGTTGCCCGCCGCCTTGACCTCGCTCAGCAGACCCTTGACCCGCTGCTCAAACTGGCCGCGGAACTGGGTGCCTGCCACAAGGCTGGTCAGGTCAAGCAGGAAGATCTCCTTATCCTGCAGCCCTGCCGGAACCTGCCCCTTGGCAATGCGCTCGGCAATGCCCTCGGCAATGGCGGTCTTGCCAACGCCCGCCTCACCAATGAGGCAGGGGTTGTTCTTCTGGCGGCGGCTCAGGATCTGGATGGTGCGGTAGATCTCCCGGTCGCGGCCGATGATATCATCCAGCTTCCCCTCCCGGGCTTTGCGGGTCAGGTTCTCGCAGTAGGTATCCAGAAACTTGCGGCGGGGCGGCTTTTTGTCGTTTTTGCCCGCCTTCTTCTCGTTTTTGCCGTTCTGGGCACCGCCGTTCACCCCCAGCGGGAAGGTGGCGCTGGAGCCGGGCACAAGGTCGCCGTCCTCCTCGCTCTGGTCCGGCTGGCCCATGCCCATCATCATGGAGAAGGGGTTCATGTTGCTCATGTCCCCCATCTCCTGCATCATGTTTTCCATCCGGTCTTCCATGGCATCCATGTCCTCGTCGGACATGCCAAACTGCTTCATCAGATCATCGACCGGCTTGATGTGCATCTCCCGGGCACAGTGCAGGCAGTACCCCTCGTTTTTCATCTGGCCATTTTCCATCCGCTGGACAAAAATAATGGCAGGCCGCTTCTGGCATCGAATGCAGACCATTGTTCCTCCTTTTCCCTCCCCGCTCAGACAAACGGGTTGAACACATTGAATACTTTATAGTAAAGGCTGCCGCTCATCACCGTGTCGTTGAGCATGGTGAGGTTGCCGCCGGTGATCACAATGAGCGCCCAGACCACGCAGAGCACCAGATAGATGTCCACAAGGCTGGCAATGCCGCCCACGCCCCAGCCCAGCCAGTGGTTCACTGCACCGATCACGGGCAGCTTGTTCACCAGCCCCAGCACTGTGACCAGCAGGCTGACCAACATCCGCAGCAGGGCAAACGCCACAAAGAACAGCACCAGCGAGATCACTGGGGTCAGCAGCGGAGCCAGCACCTTCTGGACGATGGTATCCGCCAGCACAACGGCGTTGTCATTGAGGACGGCAGAGATGGAGCGCTCGCAGGCATCCACGATGGATGCCCGGAACGCCTCGGGCAGAAAGCCCGCGTACCGCTGGGCAATGCCATCCAGACTGACGGCTCCCCCGGCGGCGATATTGGCAGCGATCTGGTCCCGGAAGCTTCCGGCGAGGAAGCGCTCGAACACCTGCCCGGCTGCCCAGCCTGAAAAGGCTCTGGCACCGAACAGGCTGATGAGGCTGCCCGTCAGCTGCACCACCGAGGCCAGAAAGCCTTTGCGGGCATACCGGACGGCCAGCACCAGCCAGACCACCGTACATAGGATATCAAAAAGAAATGACGGATTCTTGAACATACGTTTAACCTTATTCTGAACTGGCTCACCCTCTCAGTCACGACTGCCGTCGTGCCAGCTCCCCCAAAGGGGGAGCCAACGCTTCTGACAGGGGAAGCCACAAAATAAATTGCACTCTTTTTCCTCAAAGCCGCAATTGCCTCTCCCTTTGGGAGAGGTGGCAATGCGCAAGCATTGACGGAGAGGGCTATTCAGCGGGTGCTTCCAACTTCTGCACCGTGTTGCCGCTGAACAGCAGCAGATCCCTGCTGTTGGCCAGCAATGCCTGCGGGCTGGTGTCAAGGTTCTGGCTCCACTGCTGGGCACCGGACGCATCAAAGCACTCCACGGCGTTATCGGCCAGCAGATAGAACAGGTTCCCCGCCCGGACAATGGAATTTGCCGCCGAGACAGCAGCGCTGAACTGGACGTTCAGGTTTTTGTCCAGCGTCACAGCCTGAGAGACCTGCCCCGATGCCAGCAGCAGGGCCACATTGCCTGCTGCGTCCACCGAAACATCTTTCAGCTCTGTGCCCGCAAAATCATAGACCGCACGCTCACCGCCGCCCGCATTGTAGAGCACGGCCCTGGTATCGTAGACAGCCAGGATCGTGGAAGCGGAGGTCCACCCCAGCCACTGGGGCACACCGCCCTGATTCACCAGACTGACGGGATCGCCCGATGCCAGATTGATGAGGTAGAGGTTGGTCATCACCTGTCCCCCGCTGACGGTGACGGCTGCCGCCGCCAGCTTCCGGCTGTCGGGGGAAAAGGCCATCCGCAGGGGGGTTCCGTCGTTGGAGGTCATGCTCCAGCTGAGCTGCTGCTCCATGGAGGGGCTGTATACCAGCAGCTTTGCCATGCTGGTCTGGTCCTCCGTGACCACAGCCAGCGTGCCATTGTCAGACATGGCGCAGAGGAAAATGCTGTTTTCCAGCTGCTTGGTGTAGAGGTTCTGGGTGCGGCTCTCCACCCGCAGCTCGTTTCCGGAGCGGTTGTAGAGGACAAAGCGGGTCTTGCCCGCGGCCAGCGCCGGGCGGGCATAGCCGCTCTGGATGCTGTTCAGCTTTTTGCCGGTGCGCGACCAGACCACACAGCCCTCGTCCCCCAGCTCCACAAAGCTGCCGGTCAGGGGGGCCATCTGTTCCAGCTCGGCCACACCGGTCTGCTGGGGCCAGCCGGAGCCGGGCAGCAGGGCAATGCGGGCCGTATCGGTCAGGTCCTTCAGGGCCGCCACCGAGCTGCCCGCGATGCCGGTGGCAAACAGCACCACCGCCGTCAGCAGCACCAGCAGCACCGCCGTGCGGCGGATGCGCCGGTTCCGCACACGCTGGCGGGCAGCTTCCAGATATTCGACCCGCCCTTCCGAAAGCGGCTCGTCACTCTCCGGACGGTTGCGATTTTTTCTCATAGGTCGTAGTCCACCTTCTCCAAAAATAGCCCTTTCGCGGGCAGCGTCGGCCCGGCCTGGCTGCGGTCCCGGCTGGCAAGGATGCCGGGGATGGCATCGGGCTGCATCCGGCCCGCGCCCACCTCACACAGGGTGCCTGCCAGAATGCGCACCATGTTATAGAGGTAGCCGTCCGCTGTCACCTCAATGTCCACCTCGTCGCCCTTCCGGGTCACATGGCAGTCGGTGATGGTGCGCACGGTATCTCCGTGGGCAGCAGCAGAGGAACCTGCCGCGCACAGGGCCAGAAAATCGTGCTTTCCCACAAACTGTTCCGCCGCCCTCTGCATGGCATCCACATCCAGCCGCCGGGGCACCCGGGTGTAATATTTTTCATCAAAAGGCGAATCGATGGGGTGGTTGTGGATGCGGTACAGGTAGGTCTTGGTATGGGCGGCATAGCGGGCGTGGAACTCCTCCGGCACCACCCGGGCGCACAGTACCCGGATATCCGGGGGCAGGTGCTGGTTGATGGCCAGCGGCAGCTTTTCGGGGGGGATACGGGTCTCCGCGTGGAAGTTCAGCGCAAAGCCCAGTGCGTGGACCCCGGCATCGGTGCGGCTGCACCCCTTGATATCGGGGCGGCTGTGGAGCACCGCTTCCAGCCCATCCTGAAAGGTCTGGGCCACGCTCCGCCCGTTGGGCTGCACCTGAAAGCCGCAGTAGTTGGTGCCGTCGTAGGCAAGGGTCAGTAAATAGTTCTGCATGGAACTCCTTCCGTCACGGCTTTGCCGTGCCACCTCCCTCAAAGAGGGAGGCTATAAGGCCCCCTCCTCGAGGGGGCTGTCGCCGCAGGCGACTGGGGGAGTTTTTAAAAATTCGGGAACACCAGTCTCGAGCTCAGGATTACCATAAAGCAGACGATGCACACCGCCAGGTCGATATAATCCTGCCGGGTGCAGCGCAGCACCTTCAGGCGGGTGCGGCCATCACCGCCGCGGTAGCAGCGGCACTCCATGGCCATGGCCAGCTCATCGGCGCGGCGGAAGGCCGAGATGAACAGCGGGATGAGCACCGGCACCAGCGCCTTGACACGCTCCATCATGGAACCGTTGTCCAGCATGGCACCACGGGCTTTCTGGGCGTTCATGATCTTGTCGGTCTCTTCGATCAGGGTCGGGATAAACCGCAGGGCAATGCTCATCATCATAGCCAGCTCATGCACCGGGAAGTGCAGCCTGCCCAAAGGCTTGAGCAGCTGCTCGATGGCATCCGTCAGCACGATAGGGCTGGTGGTATAGGTCAGCAGGCTGGTGCCCGCGATCAGTGCCATCACGCGCACCGCCATCAGGATGGCATAGCGCAGGCCCTCGGCGTAGATGTTCAGCACCCAGAAATGCACCAGCGGCTCGCCCTCGCCCGAAACAAAGAAGAGGTTGAGCACCGCGGTAAAGAGGATGATGGGCAAAATGGGCTTCAGGCTCTTGGTGATGAGCTTGAAGGGGATCTTTGCCACGCCGTACATGGCCACAAGGAACACAAGGGACAGCGTCAGGCCCAGCGGGTTGGACGCGGCAAACAACAGGATGATGTAGACGATGGTCAGCACCAGCTTCATGCGGGGGTCGAACTTATGCACAAGGCTGTCGCCCGGGAAGTGCTGGCCGATGGTGATATCTCTCAGCATGTGGCAGCGCCCCCCTTCTTTGCATCCACACGGGGCAGCACAAGGCTTTCGCCTGCGTCCCGGCGCTTCTTGGCTTCCAAAATCATCTTGACGGCATAGGGCACAGTGTAAACGTCCGCCGGGACATCCACCCCCATCTCCCGCAGCTTGAGGAAGATCTTTGTGACCTGCGGCACGCTCAGGCCCAGCGCCAGCAGCTCGGGCGCACGGGCAAACACGTTCTCCACGGTGTCATACATGGCGATCTTCTTGTTGCTCATCACCAGCACACGGTCGGCATATTTGGCAATATCCTCCATGCTGTGGGAGACCAGCAGCACGGTGGTGCCGGTCTTTTTGTGGTACTCCTTGACCTCAGACAGGATCTCGTCCCGGCCCTCGGGGTCCAGCCCGGCGGCAGGCTCATCCAGCACCAGAATGCGGGGCTTCATGGCCATCACACCCGCCACGGCCACCCGGCGCTTCTGGCCGCCGGACAGCTCAAAGGGGCTGCGCTGCAGCAGCGCCTCATCCAGGCCGACAAAGTCCGCTGCTTCATGCACCCGTCTGTCGATCTCGGTCTCGTCCAGCCCCATGTTTCTGGGGCCAAAAGCGATATCCTTATAGCAAGTCTCCTCAAACAGCTGGTACTCCGGGTACTGGAACACCAGACCGGTGAGGAAACGGAATTCCCGGATCTTTTCCGGCTCTGCCCACAGGTCGCGGCCATCGATGATGATGTGACCGCTGGTGGGCTTGTTCAGGCCGTTCATGTGGGTGATGAGAGTACTCTTGCCGGAGCCGGTGGCACCGATGATGCCCACAAAGTCTCCCTCTTCCACCTCAAAGCTCACGTCATCCAGCGCGGTGACGGCATTGGGCATTCCCGGGTTATAGACATAACTCAGGTGATCTACTTTGATAATGCTTCCCATCTTCCGTCCCCTCCCTTACTTCAAAAGCTCATACAGAGCCTGTGCGCACGCGCCGGTGTCGATGATGCCCTCGGGCATGGGGATGCCGGCCTTGACCAGCTCATCCCGCAGCTCGGCAGCCTGCGGCACATCCAGCCGCAGGGCGCGCACCTTTTCGGTCTGGCTGAATACCTCTTTCGGGGTGCCCTCCATGACCACATTGCCCTTGCTCATCACCAGCACGCGGTCGGCCTGAGCAGCTTCTTCCATATAGTGGGTGATGGACACCACCGTGATGCCCATGTTCTTGTTCAGATGGTGGATGGTCTGCATCACCTGCTCCCGGCCCCGGGGATCAAGCATGGCGGTGGCCTCGTCCAGGATCAGGCAGTCGGGCCGCATGGCGACCACGCCCGCAATGGCAACGCGCTGCTTCTGGCCGCCGGACAGGTTGTGGGGCGCACGCTCCCGGTACTCGTAGATGCCCGCCATCTTCATCGCTTCATCCACGCGGCGGCGCATCTCCTCCGGCGGCACACCCAGATTTTCCAGCGCAAAGGCGACATCTTCCTCCACCACGGTGGCAACGATCTGGTTGTCCGGGCTCTGGAACACCATGCCCACGGTCTGGCGGATATCGTAGATCTTGTCCTCGTCTTTGGTGTCCATCCCCTCCACCAGCACAGTGCCGCTCTCCGGCAGAAGGATGGCATTGAAGTGCTTGGCCAGCGTGGATTTTCCACAGCCGTTGGCCCCCAGCACTGCCACAAATTCGCCCCGCTTCACCTCAGCCGACACGCCGTTCAGGGCGTAGTCCGGCTGTTCCGGGTCATAGCGGAACTTCAGATCTTTCGCAGTTAAAATCGTTTCTTCCATAGGTTTTCTCTTTCCGGTGGTGCGCCCTTCTCAAAAGGGCTGTACCCCATTCTTGGTTCTTCTTCATTTTTTCAGAATGGCTGCCGTCAGGACACTCCCCCAGTCTGCTTCGCAGACAGCCCCCTCTGAGATGGGGCCTCTGGCGCAACCGAGAAGTTTTCCGGCAACGGTCAACGTTCCCGCCATGCCAAAGGCTCCCTCCGCGAGGGAGCTGGCACGGCGACAGCCGTGACTGAGGAGTTCATTCTTCCCAAATGGCCGTTGCGCCGCAGGGCACAACGCCGCCGGTGGCGGAAACGGGCAGGCCGATCTCATCACAGCTGGTCTTGCCGCCAAAGCGGGGCACCAGCGTGGTCTTGAGCATATACTCCATGACCGCGGGGGACAGGCCGGTGGTATAGCTGTTGACCGCAAAGAAGAGGGGCGTATCGCTCAGCACTTCCTCGCACTGGCTGATGAGCTCATAGATGCAGTCCTCCAGCTTCCAGATCTCGCCGCCGGGGCCGCGGCCGTAGCTGGGCGGGTCCATGATGATGCCATCGTAGGTGTTGCCCCGGCGCTTTTCCCGGGCCACAAACTTGGCGCAGTCGTCCACCAGCCAGCGGATGGGCCGGTCCGCCAGACCACTGGCCACGGCGTTGTCCTTGCCCCACGCTACGATGCCCTTGGAAGCATCCACATGGCAGACGGCAGCCCCCGCAGCGGCACAGGCCAGCGTTGCGCCGCCGGTATAGCCAAACAGGTTCAGCACCTTGACAGGGCGGCCTGCCGCGCGGATCTTTTTGGCGTACCAGGCCCAGTTGACGGCCTGCTCCGGGAACACGCCGGTGTGCTTGAAGCCGGTGGGGCTGACGATGAGGGTCAGCTTGTCCTCGCCCTCACCGCAGGAGATCTTCCACTTCTCAGGCAGACGGCGGCGGTACTCCCACTCTCCGCCCCCCTGATTGGAGCGGTGGTAGATGGCATCGGCCTTGGCCCAGAGCGGGCTCTGCTTCTCGGTTTTCCACACCACCTGCGGGTCGGGCCGAATGAGGATGGTCTCCCCCCAGCGCTCCAGGCGGTTGCCATCGGTGGCATCCAGCAGCTCGTAATCTTTCCAACTATCTGCAGGGCGCATAAGCGTCCTCCTTTCTCTCTTCAAACGGCTCAGAACAGGCTCTGCTGGCCGTTGTCCTCCGGGCTTCCGGTCTCGGGGGCTTTCAGGCCCAGGTGCTCATAGGCAAGGCGGGTGGCACAGCGGCCCCGGGGGGTGCGGGTCAAAAAGCCCATCTGCATCAGGTAGGGCTCACACAGATCCTCCAGCGTCACGGCCTCCTCGCCCAGCGCCGCCGCCAGCGTTTCCAAGCCCACAGGGCCGCCGTTGTACATCTCAATGATGGCGCGGAGCAGGCTGCGGTCCAGCTCGTCCAGACCCAGCGCGTCCACGTCCATCCGCTTCAGACTCATCAGGGAAACATCCCGGTCGATGATGCCATCCCCCAGCACGGTGGCAAAGTCGCGGACACGCTTCAAGAAGCGGTTTGCCACGCGGGGGGTGCCCCGGCTGCATTTGGCCAGCTCGTAAGCGCCCTCCGGGGTGATGGGCTGGTCGAGGATGCCCGCCGAGCGCTGGATGATCCGGCTCAGCTCATCGGGGCTGTACAGCTCCAGCTTGAGCAGCACACCAAAGCGGTCCCGCAGGGGGCCGGTGATCTGGCCCGCACGGGTGGTAGCGCCCACCAGCGTGAAGCGGGGGAGGTTGATCCGGATGCTCTGGGCGCTGGGGCCCTTGCCGATCATAATATCCAGCGCGTAATCCTCCAGCGCCGGGTAGAGCACCTCCTCCACCTGCCGGGACAGGCGGTGGATCTCATCAATGAAGAGCACGTCGCCCTCCTGCAGATTGGTCAGCAGGGCGGCAAGGTCGCCGGGCTTCTCAATGGCCGGGCCGCTGGTGATGCGGATCTGCACCCCCATCTCGTTGGCGATGATGCCCGCCAGCGTAGTCTTGCCCAGGCCCGGGGGGCCGTAGAGCAGGATGTGATCCATGGGCTCGCCGCGCCGCTTGGCGGCTTCCAGATAAATTTTCAGGTTCTGCTTGACCTTGTCCTGTCCGATGTAGTCCTCCAGATGCTGCGGGCGAAGACTGTTTTCCTCGTTGTCCGCCGCCGTTAAGCCGGGCTGCATCATTTTTGCGCCATAGAGCGCGGTTTCGTCCTGCATGGATTACCTCCTGCCTGCCATGCCCCGCAGGGCCAGCTTGATGATCTCTTCCACGGGAAGGCTTGCGTCGATCTTGGAAACGGCCAGGGCTGCTTCGCTCTGGCTGTACCCCAGCGAGACCAGCGCCGCAATGGCCTGCCCGGCTCCCTGTGCGGCGGGGGCGGCAGTGGCCGCGCCCACATCCTCGAGGTTGATGCCATCTACAAAGCCCTTTGCCACCTTATCCTTCAGCTCCAGCACGATGCGCTGGGCCAGCTTGGGGCCTACGCCGGATGCCGCCTTGAACGCCTTGTGGTCGCCCGCCGAGATCGCCAGCGCCACCCGGTCAGGCTCCATGACGCTGAGAATGGCCAGACCCACCTTGGGGCCCACACCGGAAACGGCGGTCAGCAGCTCAAAACAGCTCTGCTGCTCCTCGGTGGCAAAGCCGTACAGGCTGATGTCATTTTCGGTCACGCTCATCACGGTGTAAAGGGTGGCTTCCCGGCCCACCCCGGGCAGTGCGCCCGCAACGCTGGTCGGGCACTGCACATAGTAGCCCACCCCGCCGCAGCTCACCACCACAGCGTTCAGGGTCTTTTTGATGATTTTTCCAGTTAAAGAGTAGATCATAAAGTGTTTTCCCTTTTCGGTCAGCTCCCCCCTGTCCAACCTCTCCGTCATTGCTCCGCAATGCCACCTCCCCTAATAGGGGAGGCCTTGGCATAGCGGGCAGCTCTTCCTCTTCGCCAGAGGCTCCCCTGCTAGGGACCTGTCGAACGAAGTGAGACTGAGAGGTTGTACAAAGGGAAACCTTCCCTTATACACGAATAATAACAACTAAATCGGCCCAACGCCCCTTCTTGCAAAGCGGTTCAGCTGGTTGCCGTTGGTATGGCAAAAGGTGATGGCCATGGCCAGTGCATCGGCGGTATCATCGGGCTTGGGCACAGCGGGCAGATGCAGCAGGATGCGGGTCATCTCCTGCACCTGCTTTTTCACGGCCTTGCCGTAGCCGGTAACGGCCTGTTTCACCTGCATGGGGGTGTACTCGTAGATGGGGATGCCCGCCTGCGCCGCCGCCAGCAGGATGACCCCGCGGGCCTCGGCCACGCCGATCACAGTGGTCTGGTTGTGCTGGTAGAACAGCTTTTCGATGGCAAGCACCTCGGGCTGTGTCCGCTCGATGACTTCCCGGATGCCGGTGTAGACCTCGTCCAGCCGCTGCTCAAACGGCACCCCGGCATCGGTGCACACGGCCCCGAAATCCACCGGTGCAAACCGGTTGCCCGCATAGTCCAAAACGCCCCAGCCCACGATGGCGTAACCCGGGTCGATGCCCAAAACTCTCATTCTGCGATACCTTTCCTATTATAATCAATATATTATACCACAAACCGGCGTTCAGGGCAACGGAAACGCCTTATGGCGGTTTACAAAATGTGCGCTGAGCGGCTGATTTTCCATTCCCGGCAAACCAGGCATCAAAAAGTTTGCAGAATTTTCAAAAAAGGGCTTGCTTTTTGCCCGGCGGTATGATATCATAATCAAGCTGATTGCGGCACAAACAGAATATGGACGGTTAGCTCAGCTGGTAGAGCATCTGCTTGACGTGCAGGAGGTCACAGGTTCGAGTCCTGTACCGTCCACCATACAGTTCGTACTCGAACCCGATTCTTTACGAAAAAGGGTTCGGGTACGTTTTTTGTTTATCGGAAGTTCTGCGGAAGGACTACACAGAGCGTTAAACGAGCAAAGGCAGGGTATCACTAT
>ENA-OQDT01000572-OQDT01000572.1-human-gut-metagenome-genome-assembly--contig:-NODE-572-length-23948-cov-4.179170_pt1 | contig 23948 bp, 23 predicted proteins | sample MGYA00242786_ERZ504617 | MGnify/ENA primary metagenome ERZ504617 (study PRJEB26092, sample SAMD00036337) | human gut metagenome | host: Homo sapiens | study: EMG produced TPA metagenomics assembly of...
TGGATTCCTCCTCCAGTGTGTCGGGCCTGCTGGAAAGGGGCTCATTGAAGAGGCAGGCCGTCTCGATCTGCCCGGCAGGCCGGTGGGCCTTCCGCACCACGGATGTGTTCCTGCGGTGCTTCGGCCTGCTCCAGGTCTGGAAGATCTGCCCCCGGTGCGGGGCACGGAAAGTGAGGCGGCCCAATGAACGTCCTGTGGAGTGTTCTCGCCGTCATCGGGCACCGGTGCTGCTGTTCCTCTTAAAAGGGAGTGGGCATCCTGCTGCCTGGTGGTGCTGGTGTTGGGTCTGCTGCTCATGGTTCTGCCCCTTCTGCGCCGATGTGCAGTGGGCGGAGGGCATCTTTCAGGTAAAGGCCGGTGCACTGGGCATCAACCATTCCCGGTGTTCCGGTATCCCGCGCCGGAAAGCCTGAGAAAAGAAAAAGCAAAAAAAGAAGAAAGCGTCCGGCGCACAGAAGCCCAAAAAGGAAGCCCCGCCCCGCCAGAAGGCGAAGCTGACCCTGCAGATCGTCTGCACCATCTTAAAAGGGGCGGGAAAGCTCACCCGGGCCATCATCGGCTCCCTGCGCTTCACCCGGATCGACGTTGTCCTCGGTGTCCGGGGCGATGACCCCGCCGAGGCTGCCCGCAGCTATGGCAGGCTGAACGCCTGGCTCTACCCGACGCTGGGTTTCCTGGACCGGTTCCTCTATCTGGACTTTAAGCAGCTCCGGCTCCTGCCGGATTTCGGCAGCGCCGAGCCCACCGTAAAGGATCACGTCTCCTTCCGGGTCACGGCCCGGGCCTACGCCATCGTTTTCACGCTTCTGCGCGTTCTGTATGCGTTCTGGCGCGAAAAGGTACTGGACGTTTTTCTCTAGCTCGGGTATAATATTTTTGTATGGTGCGTCCGCGTCCCGGCCCGTACAGGGCAGGGAAGTGGTTCCGTGGGAGCGGCGTTCCGCTCCCTGATATAGAAATAAGGAGGCCGAATTTATGGCTGAGCATCCCATTCAGAACCTGATGAACGTTACGATGGACAAGATCCGTCAGATGGTGGATTCCAACACCATCGTCGGCAAGCCCATCACCACCGATGACGGCACCACCATCCTGCCGGTGTCCAAGGTGAGTTTCGGCTTTGCCTCTGCCGGCACCGATTTCGACGGCAAGAACGCCGCCAACAAGGATCTGTTCGGCGGCGGCTCCGGCGCGGGTGTCAACATCCAGCCCGTGGCATTCCTGGTGGTCAAGGATGGCTGCGTCCGCACCATCCAGCTCTCTGACGGCAATAACACCGTGGACCGCGCCCTGACCATGATCCCCGAGCTGGTGGAAAAAGTCAGCGCACTCATTAAAAAGGACGAGCCTGCTGCTCCTAAAAGCGAGCAGTGACGGCCAGCGGGCAGCCTTCCCTCGCAAGTGAAACGGGCCATTCCATCGCCCGCCCTACTGCCTGCGGCAGCAGGGTCCCACCCCAGCGGACACTTGCTCATGGAAACTGCCCGCCGTCCTCCAACACATCGCCGTAACTGCAATGATTCCAACTTGCAGTTTTTTCAGCGCATGCTCCGGCGTGCGCTTTTGAGCGCCGGGAGGCGCACAAGGAGTTTTATTATGGCAGAAGAACGTATTCAGAAGATCATGGCCGAGCAGGGCCTGTGCTCCCGCCGCGCGGCCGAGCAGATCATTGCCGAGGGCCGTGTCAAGGTCAACGGCCACCCCGTCAAGGTGGGCGACAAGATGGACCCCAACCGGGATGTGCTGCATGTGGATGACGAGCGCATCTACATCCAGAAGAACCAGCAGCTCTACTATCTGGCCCTGTACAAGCCCCGCGGCTATGTGACCACCGCTAGCGATGAGCTGGGCCGCAAGACCGTTATGGAGCTGGTCAGCGATATCCCCGCCCGCCTGTACCCGGTGGGCCGCCTGGACAAGGACAGCGAGGGTCTGCTGCTGATGACCAACGACGGTGCCTTTGCGCAGGCTGTCACCCATCCGTCGGGTGGCATCTCCAAGCTGTACCGTGTCACCGTGCAGCCCCGGGCCGATGAGAGCCAGATCCTGAAGATGAGCTCCGGCGTTGTGCTGGACGATGGCACCAAGACCATGCCCTGCGCCATCAACGTCGTCACCGATGAGCCCGGCCGCACCGTGATGGAGATGACCCTGAAAGAGGGCAAGAACCGCGAGATCCGCCGCATGTGCGAGGCCGTTGGTCTGGAGGTCGTCCGCCTGAAGCGCAACGCCGAGGGCGTGGTCAAGCTGGGAATGCTCAAGCCCGGCACCTACCGTGAACTGACCAAGGCAGAGGTCAACGGCCTGCGTGCCGCCGCCGCCAAGGGCCGTGCCCAGACCCGCAGTGCCGCGCTGCAGTCCAAGGCTGCCGCCCGCCGCCCCAAGGGCCCTGTGGGCAGGGGCAATGCCCCCGCAAAACGGAGAAAGTGATCGTTTTTTCAGCTTTCACGGCGCAAAAACCGTCTGATCCTGGAAAAGATTGTGAAATTTTTCCGCAAAATGGGCCTTTCAGCCCTTGTGAACGCTCTCAAAATAAGGTATAATGATACTAATTTTGAAAGCTCAAAATAAAAAGCTCAAAATAGAAAAGCAGGAGGTCTTACCATGGCTTCAAAGAGTAACAAAGGAGAAATCCTCGCCAAGTTTTTCGATGACGGGGAGTATACCGCACTGTTTGCGGACGGCGCAGTGAGTGCTGCCTGCGGCTATGCGGCTGGTCAGCAGGCTTATGCTGTTTACCAGAACGGCGAGGCTGTCTCTGTCAAGGACGTTGAGAAGAACATCAAGGTCCTGGAGATGGCTGCTCAGACCGGCTGCCCGGTGGTCACGTTCTACAACTCTGTCGGCGCTAAGCTGGCTGAGGGTCTGGACGTTCTGACCGCCAGCGCCAAGCTGAACGCCACCATCGCCAAGGTTTCCGGTGTCATTCCCCAGATCGCAGTCGTCACCGGCGTGTGCGGCGGCACCAGCGCACTGAGCGCTGCCAATGCTGACGTGTGCGTCATGGCTGAGGATGCAGAGCTGTTCTTCACCGCTCCGTTCACCTCCGCCGCCAAGGGCGACAAGGTCCCCGGCGCAGGCACTGCCGAGGCTGCTGCCAAGGCTGGTGTGGCTGCCATCGTGGCTGCCAACGCTGAGGAAGCTGCCGAGAAGGCTGCCCACATTGTGGGTCTGCTGCCCGCCAACAACCTGACCGGCCCCGCCATCTTCGAGTTCGAGCAGCCCACCAGCGTTCTGAGCGCCGGTGCTGCCCCCGAGAAGGCTGCCGCTGCCCTGATCGACAAGGACAGCGCTGTGGAGCTGTACGCAGGCTTCGGCAAGCACGTCTACACCGCATTCGCAACCATCGGCGGCAACGCTGTGGGTATTGTGGCCACCGGCGAGACCCTGTGCCACAACTGCGTGGTCAAGGCTTCCCGCTTTGTCCGCCTGTGCGATGCTTTCAGCGTGCCCGTGCTGACCATCGTCAACACCAACGGCTTTGCACCCAGCGCCACCGATGACATCGCAGGCGGCATCCGTGAGGCTGCCCGTCTGGCTGCTACCTATGCTGATGCTACCACCGCCAAGGTGGCTCTGCTGTCCGGCAAGGCTGTGGGCCCTGTCTACACCGCTCTGGCCAACGCTGACCTGAAGATCGCCGTCAACGGCTGCACCGTCAGCGCTCTGGAGCCCAACGCTGCCGTCTCCGTCCTGTACAAGGCCGAGATCGACGCTTCCGACAACATCATTGCCGCCACCAACGCCAAGGCTGCCCAGTACACCGCTGAGGTGTGCAGCGCTGCCAACGCCGTTGCCGCCAGTGCCGCTGATATGACCTGCGACGCTGCCAACGCCCGTGCAAGCGTGGTTGCCGCCTTTGAGCTGCTGAGCACCAAGCGTGCTGCCCGCCTGCCCAAGAAGCACGGCAACATGGCTCTGTAAGCGGTTCCGGAACGTAAACCGTACATCGAATCCATACATTGATTTTGTTCAGGAGGATCCTTCCATGAAGTACTACAATATTACCGTCAATGGCGTTGCTTACAGCGTTTCCGTTGAGGAGACCGCCGCAGGCGCTGCTCCCGTTGCAGCTCCGGCTGCTCCCGCCGCACCCAAGGCTCCGGCTGCTCCCGCTGCCGCTCCCAAGGCTGCTGCTCCCGCCGGTGCTGCCGGTGCTGTCGCCGTCAAGGCTCCCATGCCCGGCAACATCCTGGATGTCAAGGTCGCAGCCGGTGCTTCCGTCAAGGCCGGTGACGTGCTGGTCATCCTCGAGGCCATGAAGATGGAGAACGAGATCGTTGCTCCTCAGGATGGCACTGTGGCCTCCGTCAACGTCAACAAGGGCGACACCGTCAACTCCGGTGACGTTCTGGTTTCCATGAACTGAGAACTGAGGAAGAGGTGACAACCATGGCCAAAAAGCCGATCAAGATTACGGAAGTCGTCCTGCGCGATGCTCACCAGTCTCTGCTGGCCACCCGTATGACGATGGATGAGATGCGTCCCATCCTGCCCGAAATGGATAAGATCCCTTACTTCTCTGTCGAGTGCTGGGGCGGCGCTACCTTTGATAGCTGCATCCGCTTCCTCGATGAGGACCCCTGGGAGCGTCTGCGCATCCTGCGCAAGGAACTGCCCCACCAGAAGCTGCAGATGCTGTTCCGCGGCCAGAACATGCTGGGCTACCGCCCCTACGCCGATGATGCTGTCGAGTACTTTGTGCAGAAGTCTGTTGCAAACGGCATCGATGTCATCCGCATCTTCGACGCACTGAACGATCCCCGCAACCTGCAGACCGCCATCAAGTCTGCCAACAAGGAAGGCGCACATGTTCAGGGCTGCATCAGCTATACCCTGAGCCCCGTGCACAACAACGAGTACTTTGCAGCCTACGCCAAGACCCTCGAGGAGATGGGTGCAAACTCCATCTGCATCAAGGATATGGCAGGTCTGCTCACTCCCTATACCTGCTATGATCTGGTCAAGAAGCTGAAGGAGACCGTCAGCATCCCCGTGGATATCCACAGCCACTACACCGCAGGTCTGGCTTCCATGTCCATCCTCAAGGGCATCGAGGCAGGTGCTGATATCATCGATACTGCCATGAGCCCCCTGAGCCTTGGCACCAGCCACATGCCCACCGAGAGCCTGGTCGCTGCCCTGCAGGGCACCGATTACGACACCGGCCTGGATCTGAAGCAGCTGAACGTTGTCCGCGCTTACTTTGCAAAGCTGCGCGAGAAGTACATCGCCAACGGCCAGATCAGCCCCAAGAGCCTGGGCGTGGATGCCAACACCCTGCTGTATCAGGTGCCCGGCGGCATGTTCTCCAACATGCTCAAGCAGCTGAAGGATGCAGGCAAGGAAGATAAGCTGGACGAAGTGCTGGCTGAGATCCCCCGCGTTCGTGAGGACGCAGGCTATCCTCCGCTGGTCACCCCCACCAGCCAGATCGTTGGCACGCAGGCTGTGTTCAACGTCATCCTGGGCGAGCGCTACAAGATGGTCACCAAGGAGTTCAAGGGCCTGGTCCACGGCGATTACGGCAAGACTCCCGCGCCCATCAGCCCCGAGTTCACCAAGAAGATCCTGGGCGACGAGCAGCCCATCACCTGCCGCTTTGCCGACACCCTGGCTCCCGAGATGGACAAGCTGAAGGCTGAGGCCGCCAAGTGGGCAACGCAGGAAGAGGATGTTCTGACCTACGCAATGTTCCCGCAGGTCGCACCCAAGTTCTTTGAGAAGCGCAATGCCAAGAAGCAGGGCGTGGACGCTGACCACGCTGATTACACCAATCAGTCTCACCCTGTCTAAATCATAATACCAGAAGGGGCTGCTGCACCGTTTGATGCAGCAGCCCCTTCTTTTTGTTATTGTTTTTTGTGTTCTGGCAGGTCTCAGTTGTTCTTGCCGTTCTCAGCCTTCATGGCGTTGTAGCCGATCAGCACGGTCCAGACGTAGGCGCAGGTCTTGGGGATCATCAGCATACCGATCATGGGGTTGACATCTGCCCACAGCACCACCGGGATATAGAAACCGAAGCTCAGCACGATGGTCAGCCACATCCAGCGGAAAGCCTTGTCGTTGTTCTGCTTGGCGCTGCGGTAGAACAGCACGATGATCAGCAGACCCAGCAGGGCAAAGGGCACATTGCGCAGGATGCCCCATGCCAAGGGGGTGTGGTTGGTGAGCCACTGGTTCTGCGGCATCATGCACAGCACGATGCGCACAGCGGACAGGGCGTACACGGCGGCGGTCACGTTCTTCTGACCCTCGATCTGGTAGCGCTTGCGCCAGACGTAGTACAGCAGCACATAGAACACGGTCATGGTCACAGAGGTGATCCACTTGCCCAGACCCAGCGGCACAGCGTAGTTTTCCAGACCGGTGGTGCACAGTGCCAGTGCGCGGGGCACCAGATGGAAGGAGTCGCCAGCGCCCAGCACAACGGCCATCAGGCCGAACAGGCGGAACTGGGTGCCAGCCTTGCTGCCGCGGATCATGCAGATGCCCACCGTGAGTACGGTGACCAGATAGAAGATGTCGAAAACGGTTTCAATAACAGCTCTCATACGTTTTTCTCCTTTATTTGTTTTGATTGCAGTTTTTTGATTTTATAGCGAACCGGCGCGGCAGAGCTGTACCGGAAGCATCGTAGGGAAAAGGGCTGGTGATAGTATGTTTCGAGGGGCGCAGAAACCAAATTGAACTATGTTCACATTCGGGCTTAAAAAACTCCCACAAGGCTTGTGGGATGTTTTTTGCTTAATAAATGGTCCTGCGCACGATCTCCAGCACCGCAGAGGGGTCGAAGTTCTGCTGCACCACCGCGGACAGCATCAGGGAGAACAGGATGCCCGCAAACTGTTCCGGGGTGAACTGCTCGGTAAAGGCGTCCGGACGGATCTTGGTATCATGGCGCAGCACGTTGCACAAGGCGTCCAGAATGTGCTGCCATGTCTGCCGCATCTGCTGCTTGCCGTTGGCAGTGTCCTGCCGCACAAAACCCAGCGCATGGTGGGTGAAAAAGCCGGGATACTGCTGGCAGCCGTATTCCATCTGCCGGTACATCCACCGGATGCAGGACAGGGTGTCCTGAAACACGGCTTCGTCCTCCGGATGGTGGAAGATGTCGTTCCAGATGCTTTCCACGGCCGCGCTTACCAGCTCGGTCTTGGAGCCGAAGTAGTTGTAGATGCAGCCCACAGAGACCCCGCAGGCGGCGGCGACCGCACGGATGTTGACCGCTGCCCAGCCGTTCTGCTGGATCAGCTCCCGGCTGATTTTCAGGATGTCCGCCTTGGATGTTGCCATTGGATTCATACACTCACCCTCCAACATGAACAACGTTCACGATGCACAGTATACAGCGGCGGTGGGCTGTTGTCAAGGGGAAAATAAAATTTTTTTGCAGCTCTATTTCGCCGTCTGCACAGCGGCAGGAAACGAAAGCTGCATATATGCAACCTGTTTCATGTTTCTGCCACCTAAAATGTGCCAAATTCATGTCAAAATGGTAACAGTTCTTGTTTTATCGTCGATTTTTGACGAAAAAGGCTTGCTTTTTTTGTCAATGTGCGTATAATAAGAGAACATCAGCCCAACCAAGGCGGTTGGTATGCTGCCGGGGGCTGACACCAACAAAAGACGAAAAAGGAGATAATCCCTATGAAGCTCAAGACTGTTGCAATTGCCGCTGCCGCTCTGGCACTGGCTGTCGGCATGACCGCCTGCGGCGGTGCTGCCTCTACCGCTGCATCCTCCACCGCATCCTCTGCTGCTGCCTCTTCCAAGGCTGCTTCTTCCGAGGCTGCTTCCTCTGAGGTTGCTTCCTCTGAGGCCGAGGCTACTTCTGCCGAGTACACCGTGTACAACACCACCGGCAGCAAGGTGACCGAGTTGTACCTGTACGATGCAGGCTCTGAGGACAAGGGCGAGAACCTGGCAGGCGAGGGTCTGGCTGACGGCGAGAGCATCGTCATCACCCGCGATGTCGAGGCTGACAAGCAGGATGACGTTGTCTACGTTCTGGAGTTCACCACCGAGGACGGCAATACCCAGAGCTTTGACACCCTGCACTATGAGGTGGCTCCCATCTCTCTGAAGAGCGTGGACGCCGCTGCCGGTGCTACCGCTATTGCTTTCGAGGCTCCCCAGAAGTAAGAGCAAACCCTTCTTACATCCGCAAACAGAAAAAGGCTGCTGCACCGTGCGTGCAGCAGCCTTTTTTGTTAAAGCAGACGATTTGGAATGCGCTCCGCGTTCGCTTTGCGCATCAATAGCGGAATTTTATTTTTATTTGTAAATCGGGAAAATCTGCGGATTTTCCCGATTTACTTTTTCACGGGGAGAGATGCAGCGGTTGACAGGAGGTTTCCCTTTACGACCTCTCCTGTGAAAATGGGATAGCGGAACGCCCGCAGGCGTTCTGCTATCCCGAAATTTAAAATAATTTTTCCGCTGAAAATGGCTAGAGTGCAACGACGACGACCGCCGCCAGTGGCGGAAACAGGGAGGAGTTGTTGGGGCAGCGGCCAGCAAGACGCAAGTGCCGCCCAAGGCACGAAGCGGATGCTGGGAGCCGCAACCCGATAGCGGAAGCCATTTTAAATCGTTCTCTTTCCGTTACATTCTGAACCCACGGAAGCCCCAGCCGCCGCAGCAGCAGTTGCACAGCAGGTTCAGCAAAATCATGCTCCAGCACCAGCGCAAAAGCCCGCCGGGCTGGGCGTAGGTGGTCTGGGTGCGGTAGGTCTGGCCGGGGTTCTGCATCCGGCGCAGGTGCATCTGGTACTCGGTGTTGTTCGGATCCAGCTGCACGGCGCGGCGGGCGTCCTGCAAAGCGTCTACGCTTTTGCCCAGCCCCTGATTGGCCAGCGAAGAGAGGTAGTACCACCGCGCATTGCGGCCGGTCATGCCGTCCAGTACGCGGCGCGCTTCGGCGTAGTGGCCATTGGCCACAAAATTGCGGGCGGCCTGCATCTCCGGGGTGTCGGTGCCGGAGGCACTGGGCCCGGCCTGCTGGTAGCCGCCAAAGCCAAAACCGAAGCCAAAGGGGTCGAAGCCTTCAAACCCGTCAAAGCCATCAAAGCCGGTGTAGCCGTAATTCTGCTGGCCGTAGCCCTGCTGACCATAGCCTTGCCGGTTGTAGCCCTGCTGCTGGTAGCCGCCGTAGGGGTTGCCGCCCATCTGGGGGCCGGTATCGCCCTTGGTAATGGCATCGTAGGCGGCCTGCACCTCCTTGAAGTGCTCCTCGGCCGTGGGGTCGTTGGGGTTCAAATCCGGATGCCAGCGTTTGCACTTGGCGCGGTATGCTTTTTTGATCTCGTCGTCGCTTGCGCCGCGCTGAACGCCCAGCACCTCATAGGGATCTCTCATGCTCGGTATACTTCCTCACTCATTATACTGACGGTACAGCATCGCTGCACCGCATCCGTTTTATTTTACCGGAACATCGGCACAAAATCAAGACGCATCGGGCTTTCCGGTGCGTTTTGCGTTTTTGCAGTTGTATTTCAGCCACACGCCGGAATACAGGATGTTGCGCAGCAGGTCCGCGTCCTCCACGCAGGGCAGACGCTCAAAGTTCTGCGCGCAGCGTGCCAGCAGCAGCTCGAAGATGTCCAGCATCTCTTCCTCGTAGTCCGGGTGGGTGCTCAGCTCCCGCAGGGGATTGTATGCGCCCCGGCGCTTGTCGCGGGGCAGGTCATCATAGGCGTCCAGCAGGTAGATGAACTTGCCCAGATGGAAGCCGATGCTGCGCAGCTCCGGTGCCCAGCGATCCTGCCGGTAGTCGAACAGCTCTGCCATCAGAGCACCGAAGCAGCCGGACACCGCGTCAAGGTCAGTGCTGCCGGCGGCCTCGTACTCGGCAAGCTTGGCGAGACACGCACGGATGGCATTGCACTGCCGCGGCCAGCGCAGGGCGGCCTCGGCGGTGCTGTTGTCCAGCAGGGTGCTGTACCCCAGTGCCAGCAGATTATGGTCATCCTGCCATTTGTCCTGCGCGTTGTAGTAATGCAGCGCTACGCTCAGGTCGGCGCAGTAGTCGGTGGGGTCGGCACTGCGCCAAAGTACACCGTGTACCGGGTGGATGGGGCAGCGGCTGATGCCGCTGTCTGCGGGGGTCTCGCCCTCGTACAGGCTGCACAGCAGGATATTTAAAAAAGGTCAGGTCATAGCTCAGGCTGAACCGTCCCCGCAGCCCATGCAGAGCATCGATGCGGCGGCACAGCCCGCAGTAGGCCGAGCGGTAGCGGCTCTGCGCCTCGGGGCTGAGGCTGGCCCGGTCCGGGATCACATATCCAAACATGGCGGTTCAGCTCTTTTAATGAACTGGGTGCCGCAGCGCGGGCAGGAGATCTGGATGCGGCCGCGTCCCCGGGGCACGCGCAGCTTCTGACGGCACTGGGGGCAGCGGTAGTAGTGGTACAGCTTGCGGTTGGCCCACTGCTCCTTCAGGCTGCGGAACTTGTTATTGAACCGGTCCTTCAGGCTGTAAAAGCGGTAGTTCTCCTCGGTGCGCTTGGAAATGTTGCGGCTCAGGCTGCGGTAGTAGCACAAAATCAGCAGCGCTGCGCCCAGCCATGTGAACAGGGAAACGCGGGTGAGCAGCGATACCAGCAGCATCACGATGGAGCTCATGCTCAAAAACTGGTTCAGGCCATCGGTGCCGTAGCGCCCGATCATGAATTGACGGAACTTTTCTCTCATAGGTTTTCGCATCCTCTTCTCTGGGGCTTTACACACGGAAACGCAGGGCAGCAGCGCCGCCCTGCGGAATACTTTGTGCTTCTAGGATATCAGCCAACCATGATAAAATTTGACAGACTGCAAATCTATCATGAAAGGCGAAAATTAAACGTTTTGCTCCTCCCGGCTGCGCACGGTGAGCACCGCCTCCGTGTCCAGTGCACCCTCCATGCGGCAGTGCAGCACGGCGCGTCCGGCCTCGCCGGTGGTGGCAAGGTAGGTGCCCGCCATGCCGCCCCGCAGGGGCACCACGCTGGGGCCCAGAATTTTCAGCGGCCCCTCCACGGACAGGCAGACGGCCTCGCCGCAGTAGGGCAGCAGGTTGCCGTTCTGGTCGATGGCGCGCAGGCTGACCGCGGCGCAGTCCCATGTGGGGCCGTCGGTCAGCAGGGGATTGTGCACGGTGCATTCCAGTCGGACGCTCTGCACCGGCTCCCGCACCACGGTGCGCACGGCGCGGCCATGCCACACCGCCTCGAACCGGTACACCGGCGCGGAACTGCCCAGCACACCGACGTATTTATAATACATCCGCAGCAGCTCGTTCCAGCTCAGCCGCAGCGAAAGCATCCGCGCCTTGGAAAGGGGCGAAAGCGCCATGGCGTCCCGCCGCAGCTCGTTGAGGATGGCGGCGACCTGTGCGCCGGTGGCGTGATCCATGCCCTCGTACTTTTCCAGCAGGGAGCCCACAAAATCGTTGATCTCGATGGGCGGGTGGGGCAGGGCGGCAAAGCGTCCCCGGCGGTCGGGGCCAAACTCGGCCACAAAGTCGTTGCCACGGTACAGCCGCACGCTCTCGGCGTTGGTGAACACCCAGCAGGCGGCTGCTGCGCCGCCGGGCAGGTCGCCCAGCGTCATGGCAGAGGAAATCTCCAGCACGATGTCGGAGGGGGCGCGGGGCGTTTTCTGGCTGGCGTAGACGGCGGCGGAGAGTTTCGGGTTGCGGAACAGGTCCATCACGCCGTGGTAGCAGATGCGGTCGCCGCTGCCGAATTCCCGGTGGGTGTTGTAGTCGGCCATGCACCAGCCAAAGCTGCCTGCCACGCCCGGCTGGGCAATGCTGTCGTTCAGCACAGCGGCGTGGTGCAGCGCCTGCACCAGACGGTGAGGTTCATCGTCAAAGGGCTTGGCGGGGAAGTTCTGGCCGCCGAATTCGCTGATGAGGTAGCCCTTGCGGGTGTCAGGGGTCACGGCGGCGCGGTTCTCGCAGCCCGCGCCGCGCCCGGCGTAGGAATAATCGTTGTAGGCGTAAACGTCCTCCAGCAGCTGGCTCTTGCGGGTGCTGCGGGTGCCCGCCGTGGGGCGGGTGGGGTCCAGCCGGTGGATGGCCTCGTTGGTACGCTTATAAAAGGCCTCGTTGTCGGGGCTGCCGCTGATGCGTGCACCCCACAAAAAGGATGCTGGGATGGTTGCGGTACTGGCACACCATCTCCCGGCAGTTTTGCAGCGCCTGCGCCTGCCATACTTCATCGCCGATGTGCTGCCAGCCGGGCATTTCGGGGAATACCAGCAGACCCAGCTCGTCGCAGGCGTCCAGAAACGCCGGGCTGGGGGGCGCATAGCAGGTGCGCACGGCGTTGCAGCCCAGTTCCTTTTCAGCAGCTGGGCGTCCAGCCGCTGGATGCTGTCCGGCATGGCGTAGCCCTGATACGGGTAGCTCTGGTGCCGGTCTAGCCCGCGCAGCTCCACCCGCTGGCCGTTCAGGTACAGCCCGCCTGCCACGAACTGCACCGTGCGGAAGCCGAACCGCACGGTTTTTTCGTCCAGCACCCGGTCGGGCAGACCGCCGGTGCCGGGGCGGATGAGCCGCATGGTCAGGGTGTACAGGGTGGGGTGCTCTAAGCTCCACGGGTGCACGTTGTTCAGTGTGCCGGTGATGGGCAGGGAAAGCTCGCCGCTGTACACTGCCCGGCTCCCGGCGGGGCTGCGGATCTCGGCCTGCAGCGTGCAGCCGACCGTCTCGCCCACGGTGGCGGTGTAGATGCGGAAATCGCCCTCGGCCTTTGCCTCGATGAACACGTCCCGCAGGTAGGCGGGCTCCTTGATATCCAGACTGACGGCGCGGTAGATGCCGCCGTAGGTCAGCGCATCCAGCTGCCCGCCGAAGGGCGGGACGTTCAGATCCTCCCGGCAGTCGCAGCGCACAGCCACCACGTTTTTCTGTCCCAGACGCAGCGCGCCGGTCAGGTCTACCGTAAAGGCGGTGTAGCCGCACCCGTGGTGGAACACCCGCCGTCCGTTGCAGAACACGGTGGCGTCGTGCGCCACCGCCCCGAAGGTAAGCAGCACGGTGCGGCCCAGCCACTCCTTGGGCGCAAAAAACTCCCGCCGGTAGCCGCACAGGCGCTGGTAGTCGTTTTCATTGCAATAATTATAGGGCAGAGGCTTGACCGTGTGCGGCAACCGCACCGGGGTAAGGGAAAGCTCCGGGCACTCCGGGCGCACCAGCGCCGGGTCAAAGGTGGGGGCAAACAGCCAGCCCTCGTTCCAATCGTAGTGTTCCATAGCAGGATCTCCGTCTGAGTGATATGCATTATAGAGGTATGGTATCACAAAGTTATGAACGAAAAAAGCATTCACGCCCTTTTGTGCCGGAACAGCAGAAATTTTGTAGTGCGCGGAAGCTGCCGGTGGCAGGTTGCCCAAGAAATGCTTGGAAAAATTGTATAAAATCGCCCATAGAAATGGAGCCCCGGAACGCCAGCGGCGTTCCGGGGCTCCAAATTTATTCATACCTCAGCGGATAAAGTTGGTCATGGGGCGGGGCGGGTTCTGCGGGTGGTCGATGCCTGCGGCCTTACCGGCCTCGATGCAGCGCAGCAGCCATGCCATGTTGCGGCCAAGTTCCTGCATCACGGCGCAGCCCTCGGCGTCCTGCAGCACCTGCTCGGGGTTGGAGCCATGTACCATGGCCCAGTAGGAGCCGTTGACCAGCGGCATGTGGAAGAACTGGGGGTACTTGACCAGCTGGTCAAGGGTGGAGGTGGTGCCGGCGCGGCGGGCAGAGCAGCAGATGGCGGCGGGCTTGTAGGCCAGATACTTGCCGCCTGCGTAGGCCAGACGGTCCATAAAGCTGGCCATGTTGCCCGCAGCGGAGGCGTAGTGCACCGGGCTGCCGAACACGAAGGCGTCGGCGGTCTTTGCCTTCTCGATGGCCTCGTTGACCACGCCGCCGAACACTCATCCATTGCCGCTGCGGCAGCCGCCGCAGCCGATGCAGCCGCCCACGGGCTGACCGCCGACGTGCAAAATCTCGGTCTCGATGCCCTGTGCCTTCAGTTCCCCGGCGATGAGGGAAAGGGCAGTGTAGGTGCAGCCCTTCTCGTGGGGGCTGCCGTTGATGAGCAGAACTTTCATGCTGTATACTCTCCTTTGCTGAAATGCGCCGTAAAATGCGCAATATTGCTGCTATGATTGTAGCACAAAGCCGCCCGCAGCGCAATGCGGGCTCTTGACAATGCTATGCAGTTGGGAGATAATAAAGGATACGAAAGAGTTCAAACCGGCTGCCGCGGGGGCGGCAGCTACGGCAAGGAGGTAACATCATGCGCGTGATCGCAGGAGAAGCCCGGGGCCGCAGGCTGGAAGCACTGCCCGGCACCGATGTCACCCGCCCCACCCTCTCGCAGGTGAAGGAGGCGATGTTCAGCATCGTACAGTTCGACCTGCCCGGGGCCCGGGTGCTGGATCTGTATGCCGGCAGCGGCCAGCTGGGCATCGAGGCGCTGAGCCGGGGTGCGGCCCGGTGCGTCTTTCTGGACGAGAACCGGGAGGCCGTAAGCATCGTGATGCGCAACTGCAAGGCCTGCGGCGTGTTTGACCGCAGCCGGGTGAATATCGGCGAGGCTGCGCGGTTCTTATCGGCCTGCCGGGAGCAGTTCGATCTGGTGCTGCTGGACCCGCCCTTCCGTGGCGGCACGCTGGAAAAGATCCTGCCCGCCGTGGAAAAGTGCGTTGCTCCGGGCGGCATCGTGCTGTGCGAGAGTGAAACAGGCATCGTGCTGCCCGCGCAGGCGGGCAGTCTGACCCTGCAGAAGCAGTATAAATACGGCAAGGTGCTGCTGTGGAAGTACACAAAGCCTATGCAGTCCGCCGCTGAGCAGGAGGGAGAAGCCTTATGAACGTGAACGAGCTTTTGGATACCATTGAGGATGCACTGGAAGAGAGCGCAAACGTGCCCCTTTCCGGTGGCAAGCGCATCGTGGATGTGGAGCAGATCCGGGATTATCTGGACGAGGTGCGGGCGGCATTGCCCGGCGAGCTGCGGCAGGCGCAGCAGATCGTGAACGACCGGGCGCAGATCGTGGACAGCGCCAACGCACAGGCACAGGCCATCGTGAAAAAGGCCGAGGAGCGCGCCCGCATTCTGGTCAGTGACGCCGAGATCGTCAAGGCCGCCCAGCAGCGCGCTTCTGAGATCACCTCCGCAGCCCAGACCGAGGCGCGCACCCTGCGCCAGACCGTGACCGACTACTGCGAGAATATGCTGCGCACCACCGAGGACACCATGGTGGAAAACGCCGCACAGGTCAAAAATATCCGTGCCAGCCTGCGCCAGAACGCCAAGAAAACGGCTGATAACGGTCAACTTTCCACACAAATTCCACAGATTGCGGAAAACGAAGTCCCTGCGAGCAAAAATGACGGCTCACAGGGACTTTTTTTGTGGATTTTTGCGGCAAAAAGCCGCCCGAAAACCCTTGCATTCACGAACTTGATTTGCTACAATAAAGATGTGTCAGTGGGGCAAAGTGGGTAAAAGTAGGGCGCATGCCCTGAAAACGCCCCTGAAAGGGGGAACAGCGCGTGTTTTTTGGCCGTTATGATTACACCATCGACGCCAAGGGGCGGCTGAACTTCCCCGCAAAATTCCGCGACGCCATGGGCGAGAGTTTCGTGGTGCTGGAATGGGTGGACAGCTGCCTGTTCGCACTGCCCATGGAGGAAGTCCAGCGGCTGGCGGACAAGCTGGAAAGCGATGAACTGATGGACAGCTGGGCGATCTCCGGCGACCTGTTCAGCACCGCCTGCGAGGTGGTGCCGGACAAGCAGGGGCGCATCCTGCTGCCCGCAGAGCTGCGCGCCTACGCCGGACTGGAAAAGGACGTGACCATCATCGGCAACCGCAACCATGCTGAGATCTGGGCCACCGAAGTCTGGAATGCCCGCCGCGCCGCCGTGACCAACGACCAGCGCGCCGAGCGGCTGCGCAAGCTGCACCTCTGATGCAAAAAAACTAAACCGAGAAAGGAGGCCGTGCCAATGGCCTTTGAAGAACAGCAGCCCTTTGACCCGGCCTCGTTTGAGCATATCCCCGTTTTGCTGAACGAGTGCCTGACGGGGCTTGCCATTGATCCGGCGGGCATCTATCTGGACGGCACCGCCGGCGGCGCGGGACATTCCCGCCAGATCGCCTTGCGGCTGGACGCCGCCAAGGGCGGCAGGCTCATCTCGCTGGATCAGGACCCGGACGCGGTGCAGACCGCGCGCTCCCGTCTGGCCGGGCTGCCTGCCACCGTGGTGCAGATCAATTTCCGCTATGCGGGACAGGCGCTGGAGCAGCTGGGCATTGAAAAAATCAACGGCGCACTGCTGGATCTTGGCGTTTCCAGCCACCAGCTGGACGATGCCGCCCGGGGCTTTTCCTACCGAGCGGACGCGCCGCTGGATATGCGCATGAGCCAGCAGGGCGAGACCGCCGCAGACCTTGTGAACACCGAAAGCCGCGAGGAACTGGCCCGCATCCTGCGGGATTACGGCGAGGAACCCTATGCGTGGCAGATCGCGGGAAAGATCGTGGAGGCGCGGGAAACTGCTCCCATCCTGACCACCCTGCAGCTGGCAGATATCGTAGCAAGCGCCATGCCCCCGGCAGAGCGCCGCAAGAACAAGAACCCCTCCCGCCGCACCTTTCAGGCACTGCGCATTGCAGTGAACCACGAGTTGGATGCGCTGGAGGAGGGCTTGGATACCATTTTCGATCACCTTGCACCGGGCGGCCGGTTGTGCGTGATCACTTTCCACTCTCTGGAGGACCGGCTGGTCAAGAACAAATTCCGCCGCTGGTCCACAGCCTGTACCTGCCCGCCGGAGTTTCCGGTGTGTGTATGCGGCGGCAAGGCAAAGGCAAAGCTTATCACCCGCAAACCCATTGAAGCTGATACGCAGGAGCTGGAGGAGAACCGGCGCAGCCGCTCGGCCCACCTGCGTGTGCTGGAAAAATGCTGAGATGCTGGAAGCACCGGCATTGTGAGGAGGAGAGAAACCATGGGTCAGCCAGCATATGATCGTAATGCGGTGCGCCGCCGCAGGGCACCGCAGCCGCAGCGCAAAGCAAACCTGCGGGTAGCAAAGGGCGGCAAGCGGCGGTTGAACCCGCTGCAGGCCGCCGTACATAACGCCATGAATCTGGTGGCGGCAGCACTGCTGGTGGGCTTTGCCATCAGTCTGCTGTGGAGCGAGGCACAGCTGGTGGAGCTGAACGACCAGATCCAAGGCCACTAAGGCGCAGCTGGTCAGCGAGCAGAGCCAGTATACCTACTACAACAGCACCCTGAACAGCAAGACCAACATTGCCAGCGTGGAGGAGACCGCAGGGCGGCTGGGTCTGATGAAAGTAGACCCCAGCCAGATCACCTACATCCGCCTAGGCGAAAGCGGCGCACTGGTGCGCCGGGAGTCCACCGTGCGGCAATGGACCGACTTTTTGTACACCGGCGCGGTGAACATTCTGGGCACCGTGAGATAAACGAAGAAAGCGTGCGGCAGCGCACGCTTTTTTCGGTTTATGGACACCGCAGTCTGAACAAATAACAGCGCAGGGCGCGCGGAATGCAGTGCACGCCCCGCAGGAGAGAACCAATGCAAGAACCTTTCCGTAACAAAAAAAGCAGGAGCTACCGCCTGCGTCCGGCCTCCGGCCGGGACCGGCTGGACAGCCGGGTGCGGCGGCTTTGCAGCCGTCTGGGCATCCTTGCGGTGGTGGTGGCAGCCGCCATCGTCATCCGCAGCCTGTATAATATCCAGATCATCCACGGGGCAGAGTACCGCCAGTATGCCGCCCAGCAGCAGCTGCTGGATACCACCATCAAGGCCACCCGGGGCGAGATCTACGATGTCTCCGGCATCACCCTTGCCTCCACCAGCGTGGTGTGGACCATCTGGGCAGACCCCAGTTACAGCAGCATCCTTTATACCAGCAAGACCAACGATGACGACACTGTGACCAAAACGTTGGACCCCGCCATGTGCGCCGAGGTGAGCCGGGAGCTGACGTTGCGTCTGCTCTCCGGGGACGGCGAGAGCTTGGACAGCGTGGACACTTCCTCGGCAGAGTACCAGCAACAGTACCAGACCGTTTACGATGCACTTTCCCGGCTGGATTCTGCCTACGTCACCCTTGCCACCAAGGTGAACAACGCGGTGAAGCTTTCCATTGAAAAATACGTCACCAGCTTCAACAAGACGCACAAAAAGGCCACCGATACCTCCCGCAAGGGGCGCATCTCGGTGTCCTCGGAAAAAAGCTTCCAGCGCAACTACCCCTACGGTGCCTTTGCCGCAGCGGTGCTGGGCTTTACGGACGCGGACGGCGTCGGCACCTACGGACTGGAAAAATCCTACCAGTCCACCTTGGCCGGTGTGGATGGCCGCACCATCACCCAGCGCAACGCGGTGGGCAACGCCATTGCAGACGCCAACGCCACCACCTTTGCCGCCAAGGATGGCTCCAATCTGGTGCTGTCGCTGGATGTGAACGTGCAGGAGATCGCGGAGCGGTACCTGAACGAAGCCATTGCAGCTAATACGGTGGAAAACCGCGGCTGCGCCATTGTGATGGACGTCAAGACCGGTGCCATCCTTGCCATGGCCTCCAAACCGGACTTTGACCCCAACGACCCGCTGAACTTCACTGCCAACGAGGCTTACCTCAACGAGCTGGTGCACGCAGAGCCGGAACTTTACGGCATCTATAAAAAGGATGCCGACGGCAACTATATCACCGATGAGCTGGGCAACAAGATTCTGGACGAAGAAGCGGACTATTCCGGCTACTACCGGGATATCCTGTGGAAAAACAAGACCATCACGGAGCTGTACTACCCGGGCTCTGTGTTCAAGGTCATCACCTCTGCCATGGGCATCGACTCCGGTGTGGCCACCATGAACACCACCTTTACCTGCTCTGGCGCTTACGGCGTAGCCAAGGAGACCTACCACTGCGCAGGGCGCAAGGCGCACGGCCTGCTCAACATGGCCGAGGCACTGCGCAAGAGCTGCAACATCTACTACATCCAGCTGGGGCAGCGCGTTGGCTCGCAGCAGTTCTATAACTACTTCGATGCTTTCGGCTTTACCGCCCGAACCGGGGTGGACCTGCCCAGCGAGACCAACTTTATGCAGTACTACCGCGCCGACCAGCTGGGCGAGGTGCAGCTGGCCTCCTCCTCCTTCGGTCAGGCCATGGCCATCACCCCGCTGCAGATGTGCACCGCCATTGCGGCCACCGTCAACGGCGGGTATCTGGTCACCCCCCATGTGGTGGATAAGATCACCGATGCCAACGGCAACGTCATTCAGGAGATCGGTGCAAACGTGCGCCGTCAGGTCATCAGCCAGAGCGCCAGCGAGGTCATCCGGGAGATGATGGAGTACGAGGTGGGCAACGGCACCGGCGGCGGCAAAAACGCCTATGTGTCCGGTTACCGCATCGGCGGCAAGTCCGGCACTTCCGAGCAGCTGAATATGCACCGCCGCGCCGACGGCGACTATAAAAAGGTGGCCTCCTTCGTGGCGGTGCTGCCCGCCAACGACCCGGAGATCCTGGTCTATGTCATGCTGGACGACCCCAACAACGCCCGGACGGACTATTCCTCCATCCTTGCAGCCCCTGTGGCGGGCAATATCATCAGCGAGGTGGCCCCTTATCTTGGCATCGCCACCGACGGCGAGGACCGCAGCGGTACCATCGTTACCGTGCCGAACCTTGTGGGTACCGAGTGGAGCAATGCGCAGGTGCAGCTGAACATTCAGGGCCTGAAGCATCAGCTGCAGGAGAGCCAGAGCAGCCAGTCCGCTGCCCCGGTCACCTACCAGTACCCCCACGCGGGGAGCAAGGTGCCCTACGGCACCACCATCTACCTGTATACCGATACCTACGAGGGCAGCCACACCGAGGTGCCGGATGTGACCGGCAAGAGCCCGGACTTCGCCCGCCAGATGCTGAGCGCCGCCGGGCTGAACTGCGTGGTGGAGGGCAGCGGCACGGTGCAGGCGCAAAGCGCCGAGCCCGGCTCCAGCGTGCAGCGCGGCACCATCATCACCCTGACCTGTGGGTAAAAACAATTTTATAGCGCGTTTTCCGATGATGCTCCATTCGTGAAAATGCGATTCCGGGCAGACCGCAGTCTGCCCGGAATCGCCCAACTTATAAGCTTATTTCCGCTGGGAATGGCCAGAGCAGCGCGGAGGCCATTTCCAATCGTCAAACGCCGAAAAGGCCGCTGTACAAAATACGGTGCGGCGGTTTCCTGCAATAGATAGAATGAGAGGGGATAGAACAATGGAAAAGATCCATGCAAGCAAGCTTCTGGCAGGGCTGGTGCCTGCCGGAAAACTGACCAGTGACCCGGAGGTGGCACTGGTCACCACCGACAGCCGTGAGGTAAAGCCCGGCTGCATTTTTGTGGCCTTCCCCGGCGAGCGGTTCGACGGCCATGATTTCGCCGCCCGTGCGCTGGAGCAGGGCGCGGAGTATGTGGTGGTCAACCATCCCGTGCCTGGTGTGCCGGAAGAAAAGGCCATCCTTTGCCCGGACAGCTACCACGCCATGATGGTGATGGGCGCAAACTACCGCAGCCAGTACCACCCCAAGATGGTGGGCGTGACCGGCAGCGTGGGCAAGACCACCACCAAGCAGATGACCTACGCCGCCCTGAGCGGCTTTGGCGAGACCATCAAGACCGAGGGCAACCAGAACAATGAACTGGGGATGCCCCGCACCCTGATGCGGCTGGAAAGCAGCACCGAGTACGCGGTCATCGAGATGGGCATGAGCCACGCCGGTGAAATTGACCGTCTGGTGCGGGCAGCACGCCCGGATGTGGGCATCATTACCTGCATCGGCGTGTCCCATATCGGCAATCTGGGCAGTCAGGAGAACATCTGCAAGGCAAAGCTGGAGATCTGCAACGGTCTGCCGGAGGGCGCACCGCTGGTGCTGAACTACGACGACCCCTTCCTGCGCAAGGCAGTGCTCCCTGCCCATGTGCGCCCGGTGTGGTTCAGCCTGAGCGATGAAAACGCAGACGTCTGCGCCCTGTCCATCCGGCAGGAGACTGACGGCATGAGTTTTGTGCTGGAGGATCAGGAGCACGGCACCTTTGTGGTGAATATCCCCGCCATGGGACGCCACAATGTGGCGAACGCCTTGGCTGCCTACTGCGCCGCTACCCGTCTGGGCTGCGACGCCAAGAGGGTCATCCGGGGCCTTTCCAACTTTGAGCAGACCGGCCGCCGCCAGAAGGTGGTGGACAGCGAGGGCGTGACCGTCATCGAGGACTGCTACAACGCAAACCCGGACAGCATGAAGGCCGCGCTGGCGATGTTCAAGGATTTCCCCTGCAAGCGCCGCTTTGCCCTGCTGGGCGATATGCTGGAGCTGGGCGAGCTGAGCCGCGAGGCACATGAAGAGCTGGGACGTCTTGCCGCCGAGAGCGGGCTGTATTGCCTGATCACCTACGGCGAGCAGGCCAAGCGCACCGCCGTGGTGGCTGCCGCCAAGGGGGTAGAGACCCTGCACGCAGAAAATTACCGCGAGGCCGCCGATGCCCTGCTGGACCGGGTGCAGCCCGGCGATGCTGTTCTGGTAAAGGCCAGCCACGGCATGGCACTGGAAAAAGTGCTGGATATCTTCTACGAAGAGCATAAAGAAGCAGAAGTATAACTATTTGGCGAAATGGAGTGTCTGAGTTATGGAGCGTTTCGCCTTGGCAGCGGCGGTGGTGCTGGGCTTTGCCCTTACGGCAGCCCTGTGCAGCCTGTTTGTGCCGCTGCGGCGGGTGCTGGAACGCCGCGAACAAAACCAGCAGCCGGCACAGTCTGAGCAGCCCCGGCCTGCACCCCTGCGCGCCCCGCTGTGGGGTGGGCTGTGTGCGGCGGCGGGCACGGTGGCTGCGGTGGGCGTGGGCTGGCTTGCCGCCTGCGTAGGCCAGCCGGAGCTGCTGGGCAGCGAGGGCCGGCTGATGACACGGCTGCTCACGGCACTGGCCGGAAGCCTTGCCTTTGGGGCAGTGGGTCTTGCAGAGGACCTTGCCCGGATGCGCAGCCCGGCGGCGCTGGGGCTGCGGCGGGACGTGCGGCTTTTGCTGGAAGCACTGGCCGCGGCATTCGTTCTTTTGCTGCTGCAGGCAGCGGGCTGTCTGCCCCGGGGACTGGACGTGCCTGGGGCGGGGTATGTGCTGCTGGGCAGCGCCGTGCCCTTTTTGTGGGCGGTGCTCATGGTGGCGCTGGCTGAGTGTGCCCGCATCGCCGAGCGGGACGAGGGTACGGTGTGCGGCGCGGCCTTTGTGGCCATGCTGGCGTTGATGATGGCAGAGGCCGGCTTGGGCGTGCCCGGGCTGGCGGTGCTGCCCGCCGCGCTTGCCGGGGCACTGGTGGCACTGCTGCTGTGGGCGTTCCCCCCGGCAAGGCTGGGGGCTGGGCTGCTGCGGCAGCCTGCTGGCGGCGGGTGCCATCGGCTGCATCCCGCTCAGTCTGGATATGACCAGCCTGACCGTGCCGCTGGCGCTGCCCTTCTGGGCGGCAGGCGGTCTTTTGGCAGCGCAGCTGCTGGGTGCAAAACGCACCGGCAAGCCCTTGCGCTGCTGGGTAAAAAATGCATAAAATGAGCCCGGAGACGGTGTTTCTGTGCAGCTTTGCGCTGAGCGCTGTCGGCTATGTACTGGCGCTGGCGCTGCTGCGCTGGTGCTGACCGGGCACAGAGAGGGAAGGGAGCGCAGATGGCGACTAACCGCAAAAAACACAGAGCGCCGGTGCCGGTGTTCCAGCGAGACCCGGGCCCGTGGTCCCGGCTGCTGATCGACTGGCTGGCCACGCTGGCCGTTATTATGATCTTTGGGCTGGTGATGCTGTTCAGCGCCAGCTACACCACCGGTTACCTGCGCATGGGCGACAGTCTGCACTACATCAAGCAGCAGGCTATCTGCATGGCCATTGGCATTGGCTGTATGGTAGTCATGAGCTATGTGGATCACCGCTTTCTGCGCTGGGCGAGCAAGCCGCTGTACTGGGTGGTGCTGGCCATGCTGGCCGTCACGCTGACCTTTGCACCGCTGAACGGCTGCCGCCGCTGGATCCGTCTGGGCGGCCTGACTCTGCAGACCTCTGAGGTGGCAAAGTTTGAGATGATCCTGCTCTCGTCCCATCTGGCGGCAAGTGCGCCGCAGATCGGCCGGTTCAGCCCGTCGCTGAGAGAAAAGATCAAGCCAAAGGATTGGCTGTTCATCCGCATCGTAAGGCAGCTGGTCGTGCCGGTGCTGCCGCTGGTGCCGGTGGTGGTGCTGCTGTTTTTAGAGCCGCACATGTCCGGCATCCTGCTGACCACCGCCATCGTGGGCACCATCCTCATGCTGACCGGCTGCGGCGGTGTATTGACATGGTGCGGGGCCACAGCGGCGGCTCTGCTGCTGAAACCGGCCCTGACGCTGGTGGAATCCATTGGATATCTGCAGGACCGCCTGAACACATGGTCCGATGATCTGGAAGCGCTGAACGACCAGACCAAGCAGAGCTTGTACGCCATCGGCTCCGGCGGACTGAAGGGCCTTGGCCTTGGCAACAGCGTGGAAAAGCAGCTCTGGCTGCCGGAAAGCACCAACGACTTCATCTTCAGTGTGGTGTGCGAAGAGTTGGGCTTCATCGGTGCGGTGCTCATCATCGTGCTGTTCATACTGCTCATAGCGCAGGGCCTGATGATCGCCTATAAGGCCGAGAACCAGTTCTGCACCATGGTGGGGATTGGCATTATGGCGCAGATCGCCTGGCAGGTGTTCTGCAACATCGCCGTGGTCACCAACACCATCCCGAATACCGGCATCAGCCTTCCGTTTTTCTCGTCCGGCGGCACCAGTCTGATCTTGCTGCTGGCAGAAATGGGCGTGATGGTGAACATTGGGCGCAACGGAGAGCGGGCGGCGCAGCAGAGGGCAGCGCCC
>ENA-OQDT01000574-OQDT01000574.1-human-gut-metagenome-genome-assembly--contig:-NODE-574-length-23934-cov-4.920234_pt1 | contig 23934 bp, 23 predicted proteins | sample MGYA00242786_ERZ504617 | MGnify/ENA primary metagenome ERZ504617 (study PRJEB26092, sample SAMD00036337) | human gut metagenome | host: Homo sapiens | study: EMG produced TPA metagenomics assembly of...
TATATCGTGGATTATCTGGCACAACAGAATATCCCGTTGTTTACTCCGCTGAATGTAAACCGGCTCGTAGAAGAGTGGGAGAACGACAAAATGGGAATGAGCGGCGGATTTCTCTCGCAAAGTGTCGTAACCCCCGAAATAGACGGGGCTATCCGTCCTTTCGCTTTGTTCGGACATTATAGGGATGAAGAAGGATTGCAGCATGCTTTTGCCATTCCCGAACGTTTGGAAACTTTTGTAGAGACGGTGAATAACTATATCAAGTTGCAGAACAAGCCCAATAATGAAAAGCGCGTGGCGATTTATTATTATAAAGGCCCGGGACAGAACGCAATGGCTGCTGCCGGTATGGAAGTTGCCCCTTCGCTTTACAACCTATTGCTGCATTTGAAGAAAGAAGGGTATAAGGTAGACGGCTTGCCGGCATCCTCCAAAGAACTGGAACGTATGATACAAGCACAGGGAGCTGTATTCGGAACGTATGCGGAAGGAGCTTTCGACAACTTTATGAAGAACGGGCATCCCGAACTGATTACCAAAGAACAGTACGAAAGTTGGGTAGGGAAAGTACTCAGGCCGGAAAAGTATGCGGAGGTCGTATCTTCCTTCGGAGAATTTCCCGGTGAGTATATGGCTACCGATGACGGACGCCTGGGAGTTGCCCGCTTACAGTTCGGGAATGTGGTGTTGCTGCCGCAAAATGCCGCCGGAAAGGGAGACAATGCGTTTAAGATTGTTCATGGTACGGATGCCGCACCTCCTCACACTTATATTGCATCTTATTTGTGGACGCAGTTCGGTTTTAAGGCCGATGCGTTGATTCACTTCGGTACTCATGGCAGTCTGGAATTTACACCGAAAAAGCAGGTTGCTTTGAGTAGTAACGACTGGCCCGACCGGCTGGTAGGCGCTTTGCCTCATTTCTATATTTATTCGATAGGAAATGTGGGAGAAGGTATGATAGCCAAACGCAGGGCATATGCAGGCTTGCAGTCTTACCTCACCCCTCCGTTCCTCGAGAGCAGTGTCCGTGGTATCTATCGTGAACTTGTGGAGAAAATTAAGATATACAATAATGCTGTCAATGCTTGTTCTAACGGTGCGCACGAACAGGAATCCCGGAAAGATATGCGTAGCGAAGTCGATTTGCGCCGTGCTTCTTTAGCTGTGAAGGCAGTGGCGGTAAAGCTGGGTATTCACCGCGAGCTGGAACTGGACAGCGTACTCACCGTTCCTTATACGGAAGACGAGATTTTGCGTATCGAGAACTTTGCCGAGGAACTGGCTACGGAGAAAATAACGGGACAGCTTTATACAATGGGCGTTCCTTATGAAGATACGCGCATCAGGAGTAGTGTGTACGCCATGGCTACCGAACCGATTGCATACAGCCTGCTTGCCCTGGACAAACTCCGCAAACGCGCCGACGAAAAAACGGTGAAACACCGCGCTTTGTTCACACAGCATTATCTGAATCCTGCCCGCGCTTTAGTAACCCGGTTGCTGTCTAATCCGGCTTTGGGAGCGGACGAGCTCATCTGCCGTGTGGCGGATATTACATCTGACGAACTAACCAAAGCCCGGAAGATAGAAAAATCGCGTAATGCGCCGCAGGGCATGATGGCGATGATGATGGCTATGGGAGGCGGAGAGAAAGCCGTAATGAAGAAAATGCCTTCTTCCGTAGAATATACCAAAGAAGAAATCACTTTTGCTTTGGCAGTCATGGAAGTCGAGCGCACAATTAAAAATGTCGGAGAATATAAAAAGGCACTTATAGAAAGTCCGGAAAAAGAACTGCTCAGCATGACGAATGCATTGAACGGCGGATATACCCTGCCTTCACCGGGAGGCGATCCGATAGTAAATCCCAATACCTTGCCTACCGGACGCAACCTCTACGGAATCAATGCAGAGGCTACCCCAAGCGAGGCGGCATGGGAGAAAGGCATACAGTTGGCAAATAATACAATCGAGATGTATAAACGCCGGCACAATGATAGCATTCCCCGTAAAGTAAGCTATACGCTGTGGAGCGGCGAGTTTATCGAGACGGAAGGAGCCACTATCGCCCAGATACTCTATATGCTGGGTGTGGAACCTCTGCGGGATGCTTTCGGCCGTGTTACGGATTTGAAACTCATCCCCTCGAAAGAACTGGGACGCCCGCGTATCGATGTGGTAGTACAGACGAGCGGGCAGTTGAGGGACATCGCAGCTTCCCGCTTGTTCCTTATTAACCGAGCGGTTGAAATGGCTGCCCATGCAAAAGACGACCAGTACGAAAATCAGGTTGCTGCCGGAGTGGTCGAAGCAGAACGGGTGTTGATAGAAAAAGGCCTGACTCCTAAAGATGCCAGGGAGGTTTCTACATTTCGCGTGTTCGGAGGAGCTAACGGCGGTTATGGAACCGGTATCCAGGGTATGGTGATGAGCGGTGACCGTTGGGAAAGCGAGAAAGAAATAGCAGATACCTATTTGAATAATATGGGTGCTTACTATGGTAGTGAAAAGAACTGGGAAGCCTTCCGTCAATTCGCTTTCGAAGCTGCGCTGACACGTACGGATGCGGTTATACAGCCTCGCCAGAGCAATACGTGGGGAGCATTGAGCCTCGACCACGTGTACGAGTTTATGGGCGGGCTCAACCTGGCTGTTCGTAATGTGACGGGAAAAGACCCGGATGCTTACCTGAGCGATTACCGCAATCGCAACAACTTCCGCATGCAGGAGGTCAAGGAAGCTATCGGAGTGGAGAGCCGTACCACTATTTTCAACCCTACCTATATCAAGGAGAAAATGAAAGGAGAAGCAGGTGCTGCGAATACATTTGCCGAGATTGTACAAAACACATATGGCTGGAATGTGATGAAGCCCAAAGCTATCGATAAGGAAATGTGGGATGAGATATATAATGTGTACGTAAAGGATAAGTTCGGCCTGGGCTTGCATGAATATTTCGAGCAACAGAATCCGGCAGCTTGGGAAGAAATGACCGCTGTCATGCTGGAGACGGTGCGCAAGGGAATGTGGAAAGCCAGCGAGCAGCAAGTGGCCGATATAGCCAAGTTGCACACCGATTTGGTAAACAAGTACAAACCCTCCTGTTCCGGCTTTGTTTGCGACAATGCCAAGTTAAGGCAGTTCATTGCTTCGAAAACCGATGCGCAGGCAGCGGCGGAATATAAGAAAAACATTGTTCAGATACGTGAAGCTGTCGCATCCGACGACAAGAAAGGGATGGTGATGAAAAAAGAGGAGATAGCTTCTGTCGCAGAAGAACAGACCAATGTACTGAGCAATACGATAGTCGGTTTGGTAGTAGTGCTTGCTATCGTCGTACTACTGTTGCTCGTCCGTCATCGTCGTAAAAAACTACAGGAATAATGGAGACAGTTGTTTTGGTACTTATGATATTGGTTTGCTTTAACTTCATGTTGAAGCAAACTTATCGTAAATTAAGGTCGGTACTGGCAATATCCGTCATCTGTGCCTTGTTCGTAGGGCTGATGTGGTCTTATGCTATCGAGCAGTCCAAAACCCAGATTGCCGACTGGCTGGCTAATCCTGCACTGATGCTCGATACTTCCGTTGTACTGAGCGTGGAAGTGGTTCTGCAGATGACCTTCTGCATGCTGGCTGCACATATCCAAAGTGCCGGACTTGTGAAGAAGCGCGTGCTATGGGCTTATAAGGCACTACGCTGGTTTCCGGGTATTTTAGTTTTTCCGGTACTGTTCTGCGGCTTGGTCGCATTGATATTCTCCTTCCCCGGGGTATCCTTTTCCCTGATTGCCTGGAGCATGGCAGCGGCGGTATTCGTATTGATACCTGCCGGGAGCTTCCTTTTGCGCTGGTTACTGCCCGAAAAAGAGCTTCGGCTGGAATTGCTTTTCCTCGCCAATGCCCTGATTGCTATTTTGGGAATTATCGCTACTGTCAACGGCCGTACGGCAGTGAAAGGAATAGACGAGGTAGACTGGGGAGCGTTGGCAGGCTTGACAATCCTGCTTGTTGCCGGTGCATTGGTCGGAATGATTTTAAGAAAAGTGAAATTGAAAAGACAAACTAACTAATTAAATAAAAAATTATGAATTACATTTCAGACATTCTCTATTGGATATCTACAGGGCTTCTGGTTCCTGTTATCGTATTGTTGATTATTCTTTTCGGACGTTCGGTCTTGCTCCTCGGAAACTTTTTCGGGCAATACCTGGCTATTCGTAAGACCGATGCCCTGCTGCGCAAGGAGTTGGATGCACTGACTCCTGAAACTGTTTCGGAGCTGGGCGGACACCTCTCCAAAAAGAACAACTCTTTGGTGGTTGCTTACATTCACCGTATTATTGAGATGAAAGACAGTCCGGCGCACGTGCAGCGCCTGCTTGCCGATTTTGAGATAGCGGCGGATAAAGATTTGGCAATATCCAAGACTCTAACCAAAATGGGACCGATGTTGGGATTAATGGGAACGCTGATTCCAATGGGTCCGGCACTTGTAGGGCTTTCCACCGGCGACATTGCCTCGATGGCCTACAATATGCAGGTGGCATTTGCCACTACGGTTGTCGGGTTGTTCTCCAGTGCTATCGGGTTTATAACACAGCAAGTCAAGCAGCGTTGGTATTTGCAGGATATGACTAATCTCGAATTTCTCTCTGAATTGTTAAACCAAAACCAAAAAGAATAATGAAAAGGTGTTTGCTGAGAAAAGAAGAAGATAGCGACCCGATGAGTGTGGTAAGCAACCTTTTCGATGTTGCAATGGTATTTGCCGTAGCACTTATGGTTGCATTGGTGAGCCGTTACAATATGACCGAGATGTTCAGCCAGGAAGATTTCACTATGGTAAAGAATCCCGGAAAAGAGAACATGGAGATTATTACGAAAGAAGGTCAGAAAATCAATAAATACACTCCATCTGAGAACCAGGATACTAAAAGCGGCAAAAAAGGCAAAAAGGTGGGGATTGCTTATGAGCTGGATAACGGCGAGATTATTTATGTGCCCGAATAGTAATTCCGTTGCATCTAAAATTATTACCTTTGCTGCTCGAAAATTATAAATAACTAAGAGATGTTACAACCGGAATTGAAATTAAGACGTGATAAGATACGTGCCCTCATGGCCCAGCAAGGTATTGATGCGGCACTTATTACCTATAATGTAAACTTAATCTATACGTATGGTCGCGTAGTAAGCGGATATTTATATTTGCCGTTGAATGCTCCTGCGCGTTTGTTCATAAAGCGCCCTAATGACATTGAGGGCGAGCATATTCATCCTATCCGTAAGCCGGAGCAAATAACCGGGTTATTGAAGGAATGCGGTCTTCCTTTGCCGGTAAAACTGATGCTGGAAGGTGATGAACTGCCCTTTACGGAGTATAATCGCCTGGCTGCCTGCTTTCCCGAAACAGAGGTCGTATCCTGTGGTACAGCATTGATTCGTCAGGCGCGAAGCATAAAAACTCCGATAGAAATTGAAATGTTCCGCCGTTCCGGAATTGCCCATGCAAAGGCATACGAACAGATTCCCTCGGTTTATCAGCCGGGAATGACAGACCGTCAATTATCTGTTGAAATAGAACGGTTGATGCGTCTGGAAGGTTGTCTGGGTATTTTCCGTGTATTCGGACAGAGCATGGAAATCTTCATGGGAAGTCTTTTGGCCGGTGACAATGCAGCGGTTCCTTCTCCGTATGATTTTGCATTGGGCGGCAAAGGGCTTGATCCTTCATTGCCCGGTGGCGTGAGTGGCACTCTCCTGCAAGCGGGGCAATGTTTCATGGTGGATATGGGTGGAAACTTCTATGGTTACATGGGCGATATGAGCCGTGTGTTCTCCATTGGCAAGTTGCCGGAACAGGCTTATGCTGCACATCAGACGTGTTTAGAAACACAAGAGGAGATTGTGGCAATGGCAAAACCGGGAACTGTTTGTGAAGATATGTATAACAAGGCTATTGAAATAGTAACGAAAGCCGGTTTTGCAGATTATTTTATGGGAGTAGACCAAAAGGCGAAATTCATAGGGCATGGTATTGGTTTGGAAATAAATGAAATGCCCGTATTGGCTCCTCGTATGAAGCAGGAATTGGAACCGGGTATGGTTTTTGCTTTGGAACCCAAGATTGTTTTACCCGGTATAGGTCCTGTCGGAATTGAAAACTCATGGGCAGTAACCACCGACGGTCTTGAGAAACTGACTTTGTGCAAAGAAGAAATCATAGAATTATGATGGATAATTAGTGGTTAGCGATTAGTGATTAGGTTGGTAATTACGTCGCATAACAGTCGCTAATCGTTAACCGCTAATCACTAATCGTTAACCGCTTACTTCACCCTTCTGTTCAATTGGTTATTAGCCTTGGACGGTTTTGATTTGCCTATTCTTTTTCCTGTCGGTTTGGCTTTTTTGTTCCGGTTAGGGTGCAATTGTGCGTTTTTATTCCCCTTCATAATATTCACATAGATAATAACGGGCGATAAAATCCCAATTTTGCTGTAGTATTTCTTTGCCGTTGTCAAATGGCAATTGTACGTCAGGTAATATTCCTTTGAGCATACCATACTTTATTAAATCGAACGGGCAGCCTCCGGGCGGCAAAGAGTTTGTAGCCTTCGGCAGCGGCGCGTTCGGCATTGTACATCGGGTTGTGCTCTTCACAAAAAGTAGGCAGCTACGTTGTGGGCTATTAGCATACCTTTGGCATTGGCGTATATTACGAATTCTTTTTGTACTGTAAGTCAGGGAGTAAGCAGAAGGTGTGTTTTCCCATTTTAGAACTTCAACAAAGAATTTGCAGAGCTCTTTATAGGTAGTAAAGTATAGCAAAGGCTTTCCATTACTGTATTCCAGGCAATGCTCAACATCCTTGCTCAATTTTGTTTCGGGAGTAATTTCGGGAAGCGGCTCCAAGGGCATATCCAGTAAATCCGGTCCCATTAGCCACAAAACAGATGAAGGCTCTTCATTGATAGGGGCTTTTTTCAAAAGTTTTTCATCCATCAGTTTGTATACTTTCTGTGCCAGAGCCAGTAAGTCTTTATCAAACGGGTCTTGCAGCGTATATTCATCCGGATTGAAGATTGCAAAGTGGGATTTCAATGTCCACAATACGAATGCCACATCTTCCAGATTGATTTCATCGGGGATGTAGCTGTCAGATAACCGGTAAAAGGGAAGATGCCTATTGTATAATGCATAGTATGCCTCGGAGAATGTTTTCCAACCTCCTGTCTGGGCAATTGCATCCTGAAAATACATGCCGAGTGATGTGGCGGCATCTTTCTGTGCATATTCGCTTTCCTTGAATAAGGGAGATTCTTTTAGTATCGGGAGTGTCTTTATTGAGAAATCGAGATACCATTGGTCACCGGGCAGAATACGTGTACGTTCATTGGCTTCCAACCATTGTTTCATAAAAATAGGAACTGGCTTCATAGTTTGTTTGCTTTTAAAGTGTGAATATTATTTTATGGGGTTATAATCTTTTTCAGAGCCAGTTTGATGACCTGCTCTACCGGTGCACCGGCATCTTCTTTCAGAATAGCCATTACAACTTTTTGTGAAGGAGCCTGTGCGAATCCCAACATTGTGAGGGCGGCTACGGCTTCTTCCTGTACCTGTACGTTGGCGGCAGTAGAGGCAAGACCGGTTATGCCGGTAGTTCCGGCGGCTTCTCCGCTGGTTTTTATTTTGTCTTTTAAATCGACTATCACACGCTGGGCTGTTTTCAAACCGATGCCTTTTACTGTTTTCAGCAGATTGGCATTTTCCGTGCTTATGACATTTATCAGTTCAGAGGGCGATAAGGCTGAGAGAATCATACGTGCCGTATTGCCGCCAATGCCCGATACGGAAATCAGTAGCAGGAACAGTTCTCGTTCTTGTTTGTCTGCAAAACCGTAGAGGACATATGCATCTTCACGGATAGCTTCGTAGATATACAGTTTGCAGCTTTTCTTTCCTTGTATGGCAGCATACGTATTCAAGGAGATATTTGCGGCATATCCCAGGCCGTTACAGTCTATAATTGCGCTTGCCGGACTCAACTCGGCAATCTCACCTTTTATGTATTCTATCATATGATTATTATTCCTATTCTGCGAATGTAGGAATTATTATTGACTTTAAGTCTCTAAAAAAAGAAAAACTCTGTGAAACATGCAAACTTCTGTATTAAGTTATAAATTAAAATGCTTATTTTTGCGCTCATAAAATAGAAAGTTGATAACTAAAACCGATAAAAAGATGAAAAAAGTAAGAGCAGCCATCGTGGGTTATGGCAATATCGGACATTTTGTACTTGAGGCATTACAGGCAGCTCCCGATTTTGAAATCGCAGGAGTAGTACGTCGTGCAGGGGCAGAGAACCGTCCTGCAGAATTGAGTGAATATTCCGTAGTGAAAGATATCAAAGAGTTGAAGGATGTGGATGTGGCCATCCTTTGTACTCCTACGCGTAGCGTTGAGAAATATGCTAAAGAGATATTGGCACTTGGCATCCATACAGTGGACAGCTTCGATATTCATACCGGCATTCCGGCATTGCGCCGTACACTGGATGCTGAGGCAAAAGCACATAATACTGTTTCTATTATTTCTGCCGGTTGGGATCCGGGAAGTGATTCTGTTGTGCGTACCTTGCTGGAGGCTATTGCGCCGAAGGGAATTACCTATACCAACTTCGGTCCGGGTATGAGTATGGGACATACGGTGGCAGTAAAGGCTATCGAGGGTGTAAAAGCCGCTCTTTCAATGACGATTCCTACCGGTACGGGCATACATCGCCGTATGGTCTACATCGAACTGAACGATGGTTACGAATTTGACAAAGTAGCTGCCGCCATCAAAGCCGATCCGTATTTTGTAAATGACGAAACGCATGTGAAGCTTGTTCCGAGCGTAGATGCACTGCTTGATATGGGACACGGTGTAAACCTGACCCGTAAGGGCGTTTCCGGAAAAACACAGAACCAACTGTTCGAATTCAACATGCGCATCAATAATCCGGCGCTTACTGCGCAAGTGCTGGTATGTGTGGCACGTGCTGCAATGCGTCAGCAACCGGGTTGTTATACAATGGTTGAGATTCCGGTTATCGACCTTCTGACCGGGCGAACCGTGAAGAGTGGATTGCAACACTTGGTATAAAAATATTAAAAAAACAGATGGTGCGTTTATATGGAATGCACCATCTGTTAGTACTGAACGCATCGTCTGTTTGACTATAACAGACGATGTGTTTTTTTATATCCTAATCATCAGAAGAAGAATCTGAGCACATCATTGAAGTTAGCCCAAATCAGCAAGCCGAACAATAGGAACATACCTACCATTTGAGCACGCTCCATAAACTTATCGCTGGGTTTGCGACGTGCTACAATCTCGTAGATGAGGAACAGGACATGTCCGCCGTCCAATGCCGGAATAGGCAGAATGTTCATGAAAGCAAGAATGATTGAAAGGAATGCCGTCATGTACCAGAACTGATACCAGTCCCATGTTGCAGGGAAGATGCTGCCGATTGTTCCGAAACCGCCAAGCTGTTTAGCGCCCTCTTTAGAGAAAAGATACTTCATCTGGCTGACATAACCTTTCAGCGTATTTACTCCCAGGGTAACCCCGGCCGGGATAGATGCGAAGAAACTATATTCTTTCTTGACAACGGGCAACAGCTTGTTTGTCTGCAGGGATGCAGCGACACCGATTTGATATAAAGAATCTGTAGTCAGCTTTACGGTATCCGCTACTCCCGCTCTGACGTAAGTCAGGGTGAGAAGACGGCTGGTACTGTCGTTGGCTGCTTTTTGGCGATTCAGCATTTCTTCCTTAAAGTCGAAGTAAGCGATGTTACGTCCATCCAATTGAGTGATGCTGTCACCCGGTTGTAATCCGGCAAGTGCGGCAGGTTGTCCCGGCATAATGCTGTCGATGACAAACGGATAGCGGAATGAAGCGAAACGGACACTGTCGGCAAGCAGGCGTTCCATCATATCTTCGGGGATGTACACGGATACTTCCTGCCCGTTACGCAATACGCTGACCTGACGTGCATCGACGATGCTTGTCAGCATGTCGCCACCATAGCGTTCAAAAGGTACGCCGTCGGCGGATACCAATATATCGCCGTCACGGAAACCGATTGCTTTAGCCGTTTCATTAAAGTCCATACCCAGCGGGGCTTTCTGCAAAGGTACATATTCATCTCCCCACGCAAAGAGTATCATGGAGTAGATGAACAATGCCAACAGGAAATTGAACAGTACGCCGCCTATCATAATCAGCAGACGCTGCCATGCCGGTTTGGCACGGAATTCCCACGGTTGCATGGGCTGTTTCATCTGTTCGGTATCCATAGACTCGTCTATCATACCTGCAATTTTGACGTACCCGCCTAAAGGCAACCAGCCGATACCATATTCCGTTTCACTGTTTTTCGGTTTGAATTTGAACAAGGTGAACCACGGGTCAAAGAACAAACAGAATTTTTCCACTCGTGTCTTAAATAAACGAGCGAAGAGGAAGTGCCCGCCTTCATGGATTATTACGAGCAATGAAAGGCTCATTATAAGTTGCAGGGCACGGATCAAGAATGTTTCCATCTAATTATTTACTATTTTATTATTTGCAATTTAATTTTTAACTATCAATTCTTTTGCTATTCGTCTGGCTTCTGCGTCAGTTGCCACATAGTCTTCGTAAGCAGGTTTTTGTATAAAGGATACGCGCGCCATTGTCTTCTCGATTACGTCGCTCATGCCGAGGAATGATATTTCGTCCCGTAGGAAAGCGGCTACCACCACCTCATTGGCTGCATTGACGATACATGGCATGTTTCCTGCACGGTGCAGCGCTTCGTATGCCAGCGCCAGGTTGCGGAAACGTTTCGTATCCGGCTGCTCGAATGTCAGGTCCGTGCACAATTTGAAGTCCAGCCGGGGGAAAGACGCTTTCAGGCGTTCCGGATAGGAGAATGCGTACTGAATGGGCAGGCGCATATCCGGCATTCCCAACTGCGCTTTCACTGCTCCGTCCTCAAACTGCACCATTGAGTGAATGACGGATTGCGGATGTACCACTACTTCTATCTGGTCGGGGCGTACACCGAACAGCCATTTTGCTTCAATCACTTCAAATCCCTTGTTCATCATGGAAGCGGAGTCTATTGTAATTTTGGCTCCCATGTCCCAATTGGGGTGCTTCAAAGCCTGTGCCTTGGTTACGGTGGCAAGCTGCTCCATTGTACAGGTACGGAACGGGCCGCCGGAAGCTGTCAGTATAACTTTCTCGACAGGGTTACCCATTTCTCCGGCTAAACACTGGAACACGGCAGAATGTTCGGAGTCTACCGGCAAGATGGGAGTACCGCTGAAACGTGCCAGGTCGTTGATAAGCTCGCCCGCCACGACTAATGTTTCCTTGTTGGCGAGGGCTATCGTCTTGCGTGCACGGATTGCGTTCATAGTCGGTTTCAGCCCGGCATAGCCTACCATGGCTGTCAGTACCATGTCGATAGGTTTTTCCGCCACAATCTGGCATAAGGCCTCTTCGCCGGCATACACTTTGATGGGGAGGTCGGCAAGTGCGTCTTTCAGTTGTTGATATTTCGTTTCATTTGCTATTACCACTGCTTCAGGCTTGAACTTGCGCGCCTGAGCTATCAAATCCTCCACCCGGTTGTTGGCTGTCAGTACATAGGCTTCGTATCGGTCGGGATGTTCCTCTATGACCTGTAATGCCTGTGTACCGATAGAGCCGGTAGAGCCAAGTATGGCAATTTGTTTCTTCATCAGTCTTATAATTTATGCTTTCAGGTTTATATCTTATACTTAATGCTTTATACTTTTAAAATACGATATAGAGTTCCGGGTTTACCGCCCTTCCTTTGTGCCACAGTTCGAAGTGCAGGTGCGGTCCGGTAGTCAGTTGTCCGCTGTTGCCTACCAGGGCAATGGCTTCTCCGCCTTTTACGGTGTCGCCTTCGCGTTTCAACAAAGAGCCGCAATGCTTGTAGACGGATACGAAATCCTGGTTATGCTGTACCTCTATCAAATAGCCGGTTTCGGCTGTATAGGTACTCAGAATGACCGTTCCGTCCAGGGTTGCCAATACGCTTTCTCCCGGATTGGCGGCTATATCCGTTCCGAAGTGCCTCTTTTCGGCATTGAAAGGAGATGAAATCATGCCGCGGGTGGGGCGGTAGAATATCAGTCCGTCTACTTCGGGGCGTGAGGCGATGCTCGTCAGGTTGTATTTCTCCGTTTCCTCGTACTGTTTGCGGAATTCAGCCTCGCGTTGCGTTCGTTCCATAAGCGAATCTTCCCGTACGGTAGTCAGGGAGTCGATGGAATGGATGGTGTCGGTTTTGATTTTACCCAGAAAGATGTCCTGGATATTCATTATGTACAGATTCTGCCTGTCTACGAGTTGCTGGAGCGAGTCTACACGCAGGGCATTCTCCACGACCTGCGCACGAATTTCACTGTTCATGTATCCGGGCAGATAATTGCGCAACGGGGTAAAGGCAACAATCAAAGAGGCAATCAGAAAGAGTACCGTCAGTACGGAAAGCAATACGGAGATTCCGTTCAGTTTGGACACACGTAAGGTGACAATATCCTCAAGGGTATTCTCGTTCGTAATGGTCAGTCTGTATTTGAACTTGATATTACTCCAAAAGGCTTTTCTTCTTTTTTTCTTCTTATTTGCTGCCACTTATAAACTTTCTATTTATAATTTGAACTTTGCGTTTCGCGCCTTATTCACGCTTCTTCCGTATCGTCTAAAGCAAGTAATCCTTCCGGCAGGTCCACCGTGATAACCTTATGCTTCTGGTCGATGTCCATAATGAAATCTTCCTGTGCCGGAATCAGCAATTCTTCTCCTTTATAATCTACCACGAACAGAGTGTTGATGGTAGAGGTGTCCACATCCGTCACTTCACCCAGTTGGCCGTGGTGTACTTCTTCCATACGGAAACCGACGAAGAAATCCCAACTGAGTTCTCCCGGTCCGGCTCCTTCGGCATGCTTCACGGGAAAATAAACCTCAATGTTGGTAAACATCCGTGCGCGTTCTGCCGTATCCACTCCTTCGAGTTTGACGAGAGCCGTAGTGTCTGAGCGGAAACGATATTCTTCGATAAAGAACGGTACGAATATACCGTCCAACAAGCAGATGAGATATTCGGCCTCTACACGGTCGAAAATATCATCCGTAAAGGTGAATGACAATTCTCCGTGAATGCCATGAGGTTTGTTGAATATACCTATTTTATATACTTCTTCTTTTCGTATCATATCGTTTTATCGCCTTGTCTGTTGCCTTGTCACTTCCTTATATTCTCGTTATTCTTGCTCCGATCGCATTCAGCCGTCCTTCTATATTCTGATACCCCCGGTCTATCTGCTCGATGTTATGAATACGGCTGATGCCGTCGGCGCTCATGGCGGCTATCAGCAGAGCAATGCCGGCACGGATATCCGGGGACGTCATATTGCCGCCACGCAGTTTGAAACCGTGGTTATGTCCGATTACTACGGCGCGGTGCGGGTCGCACAGAATGATTTGCGCTCCCATGTCTATCAGTTTGTCCACGAAGAAGAGGCGGCTTTCAAACATCTTCTGATGAATCAGCACGCTGCCTTTCGCCTGTGTGGCAACTACCAGCAGTACGCTCAACAAGTCCGGCGTCAGTCCGGGCCAGGGCGCATCGGCTATTGTCATGATAGAACCGTCAATGAAGGATTCTATCTGATAAGTATCCTGGGCAGGCACATAAATATCATCGCCCCGTTGTTCCATTTTGATGCCCAAACGCCGGAAACTGTCGGGGATGATACCTAAGTTTTCGTGCGAAACGTTCTTGATGGTCAGCTCGCTTTTCGTCATGGCTGCCATGCCGATGAAGCTTCCCACTTCAATCATGTCCGGAAGAACGGTATGCTCTGTTCCGTGCAGTTCGTCCACTCCCTCAATGGTGAGCAGATTGGAAGCGATACCTTCTATCTTTGCACCCATGCGGTTCAGCATCCGGCTAGCTGTTGTATGTAAGGCTCGCAGGCGGCATTGTAAATGGTTGTTTTCACCTTTGGCCAATACTGCTGCCATTACGATATTGGCTGTTCCCGTTACAGATGCCTCGTCGAGTAGCATATAACTGCCTTGCAACTGCCGGGCGGATATTTCGTAAACTTCCCGTCTTTCATTGTAAACGAATTCGGCACCTAAATTCCGTATGCCGATGAAATGGGTGTCCAAACGGCGGCGGCCTATCTTGTCTCCGCCCGGTTTGGAAATCATAGCCTTGCCAAAGCGTGCCACCATCGGTCCTACGAGCATGACCGAACCGCGCAGGCTGGAGCACCTTTTCAGGAATTCATCGCTCTCCAGATAGGCAAAATCAACATTGGCTGCTTGAAAGCTATATGTATCGATGCCTTTTTTCGATACGTTCACTCCCATATCCCGCATCAACTGAATCAGGTTGTTCACATCCAGGATGTCCGGTATGTTGTGCACCGTCACCTCTTCGGCAGTGAGCAGGGTGGCGCAGATAATCTGCAGCACCTCGTTCTTCGCTCCTTGAGGATAAATGTCTCCGGAAAGGCTGTGTCCGCCTTCTATTACAAATGAAGCCATGAAATAGTGGTTAGTAGTTAGTGATTAGCGATTAACGGTTAGTGATTAGGGTAGTGTGGTGATGTCCTATGATATTAACCGTTAATCGCTAATCACTAACCGCTATTTTAGTATTTTCTTTTATTATTTCTGTTGTTGTTTCTGTTGTTCTGGTTATTCATCTTCGGACGATAATTCTGTTCGATCCGTTCGGCCATAAGGCGGAGAAGGCTGTCGGTCATCTGCAGTTTGCCGCCGGACAGTTCTGCGAGGTCGTCCGCTATTTTGCGGTCGTCGACAGTATCTTTATTCCAGGACATATAGTCTTTCTTCATGTGGTTGCATATCAGTGCAACGAGGTTCTGCTTCTCGTCACCTTCAGGAAAGTCGATGGCTTTCTTAATCAGCACTTCCAGGGTACGGCCGTAGTGGCGGTAACGTATTTTGGTGCTGGGATAAGGAACGGTTTCCGGTTTGGTTATCAGGTTGTCTTTGCGGATAACTTCGTATGGATAGTCGATGTCCAGCTTGAAGTCCGCCATGATGGCAAGATGATCCCACAGCTTGTGCTTGAAATCGGGTATGTCGCGAAGGTGGGGAAACATGTTTCCCATGATGTTGATAATGGTATTTGCACAACGCTGGCGCTCGGAGCGGTCTTCGATTGTCAGTGCATGGTCTACCATATTCTGGATGCTGCGCCCGTATTCGGGCAAGGGCATCCGCTTTTGTTGAGTATTATATTGCATATCCTTTAGAATTAGCGGTTGGTTATTAGTGGTTAGTGATTAGCGGTTAGTGATTAGTGGTTAATGCTATACGGTCCAATTGCGCAGCCCGCTAATCGCTAATCACTAACCGCTAACCACAAATCGCTATAAAAGTTTTTTCGGTTGGCTTGCTACGAATTCTTTCAAGTAGAACGGTTCGAAGTAGGCAACGTCTTTAAAATCTTTTTCGGCTATAGCTTTTTCTGCCAGCGGGAACATCATGCTTGCCAGCGGACGGATGCCATCGATGAAATGAGCGTTGGGATGCACAATCTTTTCCTTGCACTTGGCTGCACCGTCGCCGAAGAAATACACGGGCTGCTTGTCCAGAAACTCCTGATAGGAATTTTCGTCCACAATGTCTGCCGCAATGTCGCGTACCGGTTTCAGTGCGCGGTCGTAAACGGCGGCGTACACTTCCATGCGGCGGGCATCAATCATGGGGCACAACAGGGCGTCTTCCGGCAGTTCATCGTGATAGAGCAGTACCGGAACGCATTGCACTTTCAGGGTGGGAAGCCCGATGAGGGGCAGGTTGCGCCCGTAACATACACCTTTTGCCATAGACACACCGATGCGCAGCCCTGTGTACGAACCGGGACCGCAACTTACGGCAACGGCATCCAGCGGCATGGCGTGGCTGTCGGCAAATGACAGGGCTTCGTCTACGAATACACCCAGCGATACGGCGTGTGAAGGCCCGTTCAGGTCTTCTTTTTTGAAAACGTTCTGTCCGTCCTCGCTCACGGCTACGGAGCAGGCAGAAGTGGACGTTTCAATATGCAAGATACATGACATAACTTCTATTCTGATTTTTATTGTGGCAAATTTACGTGATTTGTTTCGATTACACAAGTTGTTTGCCGAATGGTTTGTCGTTGCATTCCTGATTCATTGATTAAATTGCCGGCTGCTTGCTTGCATCTGTTCAGAAAATTAGCGAATATTGCATACTAAATTGTGCATGCGATATTTGTCTATTGCTCAAATTATTCTCAGTGAATGCAATAAATAATCAGTGAGAATAGCTATCTTTGTCGCATAAAACTATACATTATGATACAATCTATGACGGGCTACGGCAAAGCAACAGCCGAACTGTCCGATAAGAAAATCAATATTGAAATTAAGTCGCTTAACAGCAAAGCGATGGATTTATCTGCCCGTATCGCTCCGCTTTACAGGGAAAAGGAAATGGAAATCCGTAACGAAATATCCAAAATGCTGGAACGGGGCAAGGTCGATTTCAGCCTTTGGATTGAGAAGAAAGATGCGGAACAACTGGCCACTCCTATCAATCAGGAATTGGTGGAGGCCTATTACAAACGGATTAAGGAAATTTCTGCGGCTGCCGGTATTCCCGAACCTGCCGACTGGTTTGCCACGCTGCTCCGTATGCCGGATGTAATGACGAAGAATGAGACTCAGGAGCTGAGCGATGAGGAATGGGCAGTGGTGCATGCGGCAGTGGAAGAGGCTATCAATCATCTGATAGACTTCCGCAAGCAGGAGGGCGCAGCGCTCGAAAAGAAATTCCGTGAGAAGATAGAGAATATAGTACGGTTGCTCGAATCGGTGACTCCCTACGAGCAGGAACGGGTAGGCAAGGTAAAGGACCGTATCACCGATGCGCTTGAAAAGACATTGAGTGTGGATTACGACAAGAACCGCCTGGAACAGGAACTTATCTATTACATCGAGAAACTCGATATCAACGAAGAAAAGCAACGTCTTTCCAATCACCTGAAATACTTTATCAGCACGCTCGAAAGCGGTAGCGGACAAGGTAAGAAGCTGGGCTTCATCGCACAGGAAATGGGCCGCGAAATCAATACGCTGGGCAGCAAGTCCAATCATGCCGAAATGCAGAAGATTGTAGTGCAGATGAAGGACGAGCTGGAGCAAATCAAGGAACAGGTCCTGAACGTGATGTAAGGAACCGGTTCCGGACGTTGCATAAATTTATGATAAGTTTGCTTCAACATGAAGTTAAAGCAAACCAATTAGAGGATTAAATAGTAAACCGTTAAATAGTAAATACCACAGATGGGTAAACTGATTATATTTTCCGCCCCCTCCGGGTCGGGCAAGTCCACAATTATCAACTATCTGTTGACGCAGAACCTGAATCTGGCTTTCTCTATTTCGGCAACCAGCCGTCCGCCGCGCGGCACGGAGCAGAACGGGGTGGAGTATTTCTTTCTCACTCCCGATGAGTTCCGGAGCCGCATAGCCAACGATGAGTTCCTGGAATACGAGGAAGTGTATCAGGACCGCTTCTACGGAACACTGAAAGTACAGGTGGAAAAGCAATTGGCTGCCGGACAGAATGTTGTATTCGATGTAGACGTAGTGGGCGGTTGCAATATCAAGAAGTTCTACGGCGAGCGTGCTTTGTCCGTTTTCATCCAGCCGCCTTCGGTGGAGGAATTGCGCAAACGCTTGATAGGCCGCGGCACGGATGCTCCCGAAGTTATCGAGAGCCGTGTGGCAAAGGCCGAATACGAGCTTGGCTTTGCACCGAAATTCGATACGGTCATTGTAAACGATGATTTGGAAACGGCTAAAGCAGAGGCATTGAAAGTGATAACCCAATTCCTGAACCGATGAAGCAGACGAAAGGCAGAAAACTATCGCCGAGAGCCAATAAGGTCCTCTTAGTCCTGAATATCGTTCTGTTTTTGGGAGCTATCGTTTTGGCTATATTGAATGTTGACCTGAAGGAGTACACTCCGGCTGCGGCCATGCTTATTGTGATGTTCATAAGCGGCGTAAATATTTACGGCTGTTGGAAACGCCTGAAAGGAAAGCTTTGATACCATAGCCTTCTGTATTTTTTTAATTCTTAATTTTCAATTTATCAAGTGGATATAGGCATTTTCAGCGGTTCGTTCAATCCGGTACATATCGGACATCTGGCGCTTGCCAACTATCTTTGTGAATACGAAGGGTTGGACGAGGTGTGGTTCATGGTGACTCCGCATAATCCGCTGAAAGAAGAAGCCTCTCTGATGAGCGATGAATTCCGTCTGAAGCTGGTGCAGCTTGCCATTGGAGGCTATCCCAAGTTCCGGGCTTCCGATTTCGAGTTTCATCTGCCGCGTCCGTCTTATACCGTGCATACGCTTGATAAATTGAAACAGACTTATCCACAAGACACTTTCCACCTTATTATAGGTTCCGACAACTGGAAGCTTTTCTCCCGGTGGTATCAGTCGGAGCGTATTCTTGCGGAAAACTTTATTCTTATTTACCCCCGTCCCGGTTATGAGGTGGACGGGAATACTTTACCTCAAAATGTAAAACTGGCCTCTTCGCCCACATTCGAAATAAGTTCTACCTTTATCCGCCAGGCGATGGAAGAGGGCAGGGACGTGCGTTATTTCCTGCATCCGGCTGTCTATGAAGCGTTGAGACAAACTAATCTGTAAAATAAATGAATGACTTGGAAAATTTACAGGCGCCCCACAACTTCGGTGTATGTGCCTCTGCCTGTTGTACGAAACGCTTTACCTGCCTGCGCTATATAGCCTTGCAGAATGCTTCCCTGCAATATCCGTTCCTGCCTACGCTTACTCCCCGGAAGCTGGAGTCGATGAAAGGAAAGTGTGAATATTACCGTCCGAATACGCCGGTGCGTTATGCCCGCGGCTTCACCCGGGTGGCAGAGTTGCTCACGGTTCGGGTGGCGGGTACATTCCGTTTGCGGCTTATTTCCTACTTCGGGCGTAAGAACTATTACCTTGCCCGTAAAGGAGAATACCTTATCAATCCTGCTGCCCAGCAATACATTATCAGCCAGGCAGAAGCTCTCGGCCTGCGGCTTGATGACTACTTTGACGAGTATGTAGAACGGTATGACTGGTAGGGATAACCGGTTGAAATGCAACGCAATGCAGTTTCCACACGGTGGGAACTCCGGTTTCCTTAGGGGGAAACGTCAGTTTCCTATGGTAGAAACTTCAGTTTCCCTGCAGGGAAATTCAGGTTTCCTTAAAGGGGAACGGGCGTTTCCTTAAGGGAAACATCCGTCTTCTCCGGTGGAAACGGAAATGGGCTTACTCAAGGCATTCGTCGAGGTCGCGTATAATCTGCTCTTTGTCCATGTGCTGGCCGATGAAGACTATCTTTTGCATGCGGTCTCCGTACTTTTCGTCCCAATCGCGCATCAGTCCGGGTTCTTGACGCATCAGTTCAATCAGGTCTTCTTCGGGGGCCGTGGCATACCACAGTCCGGCTTCGGTCAGTTGTTTCTGAGTGCCTGCCTGTTCAAAAAGGTAGGACATGTCGCGGTTGTGGCTGAAATAGCATACGCCTTTGGCACGGATGATGTTGCGGCTCCATCTGGTGGCGATGAAATGGTCGAATTTGTGAATGTCGAATGCCGGACGGCGGTAGTAAACGAAAGTACCGATGCCGTATTCTTCCACTTCGCCCCCTTCGTGATGGTGATGATGATGGTGTCCGTGCTCTTCGTGATGATGCTCATGTTCTTCGTGATGATGCTCATGTTCTTCATGATGATGTTCATGTTCTTCTTCGTGGTGATGATGTCCGTGCGCTTCTTTTTCTTCCTCTTCGGTGGCTGGTTTCTCTATCCCGCGAATCCATCCTGCCGAGGTAGCCACGCGTTCGAAGTCGAACAGGTCTGTATGTATAATCTTCTTTAAATCCACATCCGCGTAATTGCATTCGATGATTTCGGCTGCGGGTTGCAGGGTACGTATAATCTGCTTGATGCGTTCCAGCTCTTCGGGTTTTACTTCCGCTGCCTTGTTCAGAAGAATGATATTACAGAATTCAATCTGCTGGATGATAAGATTTTCAATGTCTTCCTCGTCAATCCCTTTTCGGGTGAGGTCGTTGCCGCAGGCGAACTCGTCTTGCAGGCGCAGGGCGTCCACTACAGTGGTGATGCAGTCCAGGCGGCAGATGCCGTATTGGGTGTACATGCCGCCCAGGCGGGGAATGGAGCAGATGGTCTGTGCGATAGGTTCGGGTTCGCAGATGCCGCTGGCTTCGATAACGATATAGTCGAAACGTTCCATCCGCATGATTTCGCCTATTTGCTCTATCAGGTCCGTTTTCAGCGTGCAGCAGATGCAGCCGTTTTGAAGCGCAACGAGGCTTTCGTCTTTCTTGCCCACGATGCCGCCCTTTTGGATGAGGTCCGCGTCAATGTTTACCTCGCCTATGTCATTGACGATAACTGCGAATCTGATGCCTTGTTTATTGGCGAGAATATGGTTTACTAACGTTGTTTTACCGCTGCCCAGATAACCGGTGAGGAGCAGTACGGGAATTTCTTTTGTTGTCATATCTGTTATTGGTTTTTATTTGTTGTTATTGACGAACCGTACGGTTGCATTCATCAACGCGGCATTGACGGGCAGTGAAGGATTATTGTACACTGCCATTTGTTGCTGCGGTGCGGTGCTCTCACAATCTTTCAGCACATGGTTCATTTTGTCTATCAGGACGAGTTCTGCCTTGGGAGATGCTTTCTTCAGCAGCATTGCATCCTCTTCCTTTACCTGAATATCGTTTTTGCCTTGAAGAATCAGCACGGGCATTTTCAGGGAAGCGATGACGGTCTGCGGATTGTATTTATACCAGGAGATGAGGTAGGGCTGTACGGAAGGCCGGAACAGTGCCTGCAGATAGGCAGGGACTTGCGCCACCTCTTTTCCGTTTCTTAACGAGCGGTTGATGTCCGCCACTTCTTTCCGTATGGACTCCGGCATCATTTGGGCAGCCACTTGCTTTTCTATGATTTCGTATGCCGGACTGCCTGCGCCGGCAATGGAAATGAAACTCTTTACTGTGGGGCGGCTCTGGCAGGCAAGCATGCCGATGAGCGAGCCTTCGCTATGTCCGGCCACTGTGATGCCGGTGAAGCGTTTGTCTTTGGCAAGCAAGTCTATCCAGCCCGTCACATCGTTTACATAATCCTCGAAGCGGAGTTTGGATTCTTCTTTGCCTGCTGCGGCGCTGCCGGCTATGCCGCGTTTGTCGAAACGGAGCGAGGCGATGCCTTTCTGTGCCAGTCCCTCGGCAAGGAATTTCAGCGAATTGTTTTTCATCATGGGATTGTTGCCGTCCATGTCGGTAGGGCCGGAACCGGCGATAAGCAGCACTACGGGACAGGTTGTGGCATTGGCAGGCAGGAGAAGTCTGCCTTTGATGTCGCCGGTAGCGGTACTTAGTGTTACAGGGCTTTCTTCGGATGTGAGAGGCTGCGCCTGGCAGTAAGGTTGGAGAAACAGGACGCAACTGAATAGAAGGAGAAGTAATCGTTTCATATCATTTACTTTTTGTTTTTTGGAAAACGGAAGTAAATGTAAACAATATTATCAGATAAAAAAAGAGGAAAGCATGTCAAAATTCGAATAAATCTTACATGCTTTCCTCTTATTATACCGTAACAATCATCCTGCTTACAGGATACCTTGTGCCATCATTGCCTTGGCTACTTTCATAAATCCGGCAACGTTGGCGCCCTTTACGTAATTTACGTAACCGTCGGCTTCCGTTCCGTACTGCACGCAAGCCTCGTGGATGTTCTTCATGATGCTTTTCAGCTTTTCGTCCACTTCTTCGGCGCTCCAGCCCAGTTTAATGGAGTTCTGGGTCATTTCGAGGCCCGATACCGATACACCGCCGGCATTGGCTGCCTTGCCCGGAGCATACAGAATCTTGGCTTCCTGGAACACTTTGATGGCTTCGGGAGTAGAAGGCATATTTGCACCTTCGGATACCGCCATTACACCGTTGGCGATAAGTTTCTTGGCATCGTCACCGTTGATTTCATTCTGAGTGGCGGAAGGCAGAGCGATATCTGCTTTTTCGCCCCAGGGACGTGCACCTTCCACATACTTAACGCCCGGATATTGCTCTGCATATTCGCGGATGCGTCCACGGTAGAGGTTCTTGAGTTCCATGATGTAATCCAGCTTTTCGCGGTCGATACCTGCGGGGTCGTATATGTAACCGTCGGAATCGGACATTGTTAGGACTTTGCCACCCATCTCCAGTACTTTCTCGGCAGTGTACTGAGCCACGTTGCCCGAACCGGAAATCAGGCAGGTCTTGCCCTTGAGGTCTGTACCTTTGGTTTTCAGCATTTCCAGCAAGAAGTAGATGTTGCCGTAACCCGTAGCTTCCGGACGAATCAGCGAGCCGCCGAATTCGCGACCTTTTCCTGTGAAAGTTCCGGTAAACTCGTGAGCCAGTTTCTTGTACATGCCGAACATGAAACCTACTTCGCGGCCGCCTACACCGATGTCACCGGCAGGAACGTCGGTCTCGGGACCGATGTGACGCCACAGCTCCAGCATGAAAGCCTGAACGAAACGCATCACTTCTGCATTTGACTTGCCGCGCGGAGAGAAGTCCGAACCGCCTTTACCGCCACCCATAGGCAGGGTAGTCAGCGAGTTTTTGAAAGTCTGTTCGAAAGCAAGGAATTTCAGAATGGAGAGGTTCACGGAAGCGTGGAAACGGATACCGCCTTTGTACGGACCGATGGCGTTGTTGTGCTGTACACGGTAACCCATGTTGGTTTGTACGTTACCCTTGTCATCCACCCAAGTAACACGGAACTGGTAAACGCGATCGGGGATGCAAAGACGTTCAATCAGATTGGCTTTGTCGAACTCCGGATGTTTGTTGTACTCTTCTTCGATGGTAGAAAGCACTTCTTCTACTGCCTGATGATACTCCGGTTCATTGGGGAACCGTCTTTTCAAATCTTCTAATACCTTAGCTGCATTCATAATCTATTTCTTTTATTGGGTTTACATATCTATATTGTAAAGCGGTGATGCGGTAGCGCCTTACCTTTTGTTGCGGTTGCAAAAGTAAACATAAAAATGATACAAGCAAACAATTTATAAATAAAATACGGGATAAAATAACAAAAATATTGTTTTATCCCGTAAAAATGAATAAAAAGATATTATTTATTTCCTTTTGAGCGCTTTTATTACAGGAATGAATACCAATGCTGCTGAAATGACAAGTGTCAGGATGATTGGTCCGTCAATCCGTTCGGCGGTTGTCAGTACTATGTAGCAAAGCGCTGCCCAAAGAAGCGTGATGCAAACGATTTGAAATCTGGAAAATTGCCTTTTCATTTGCCTGCTTTCTTTTTGTCAACAATGGCATCGATAACGGCTACTGCGGTAATGTTTACTATATCGCGCACGGAGCTTTCAAAATCGGTAAAGTGGATAGGCTTGTTCAGTCCCATCTGTATCGGGCCGATGAGTTCGGAGTCCATATCCATCGACTGCAACAGTTTGTATGCGGAGTTGGCGGAACTCAGGTTCGGGAAGATAAGCGTATTCACATCCTTTCCTTTCAGACGGGTAAACGGATACTTGGCATCGCGCAGTTCGCGGTTCATGGCAAAGTTTACCTGCATTTCGCCGTCGATGGCAAGGTCGGGATAGTTGCGCTGCATGTAGTCCACGGCTTCGTGCACGCTTACCGGACTTCCTTCCTTGTCCGTACCGAAGTTGGAGTAGCTCAGCAT